>Ga0116231_10004127_pt1 | contig 29617 bp, 20 predicted proteins | sample S1TSphgellanicum_2_FD_89695 | JGI IMG/M metagenome (GOLD analysis project Ga0116231, IMG submission 89695) | Host-associated microbial communities from peat moss isolated from Minnesota, USA - S1T2_Fd - Sphagnum magellanicum MG | ecosystem: Host-associated > Plants > Peat moss > Unclassified...
GTATTCAATGAACGCTCGATAATAAAAATACTAAATATTAACACTAATATTCAGCCACCATGTTTTTTAACAAGGCATTGCTTGTTTGTAATATTACAAAGTTATCACTTACAACTGATGGAATTTACTATGTTGTGGATGATAGGCTTGGAATATATCATACGAAACATCATAAAAACGTGGTTACCAAAACTAAAGCTAATATTAATGAATTACAAAACATGATAAAAACGAACCCAAAAGAGTGATCAAGTATATGCAAGATGTGATATTGTTTTTTTAAAAATTATGTTTGTTCATGAAGAGCTTGTTTCTTATTGTATTTTCTTCTAATTCATACAATCAATATTTACAACATTCTTCTAAGCAAGATGTTAAATTGAAACTAAAACTGATGCTAGGAAAATTCAAAACATGGTATATACATGATAGGAATCAAGTATATGTTGTAATGTTGTTCTAAAAGGTTTTCTTCGATTAACATCTTGTTTTTTATTCTTTGATAAACTCTCATCAATGCATAATTCATACATTGAGCTTAAGGGTGGCATTCTTCTTTTATAATCAAGGAATGAGGCGATACAAAATTTAAAATTAAGTGTTCTTGTTCAAATATTAATCATGTTTCCCCTTTGGGACTATAGACATTCAAGAGCCGACATCAATAGAAACATGCTTTAGAAACATTAGCCGACATAAATAAAAACATTATTTAAAAACTTTACATTAACCTAAGAGATGAAATGAACAGGAATTTGCACAAGAACATGATATTTCAAAACATGAGTTTAAAAACTTGTTGTGAAGTTAGAATATGGGACCTTGTAGAGCTCATAGTGGTTGAAACCTAGATATGCTCTGCAAGAGAAACAAAATGCTAAGAAGATCATGTAACTTAAAAACATAAACTTTAAAATATAAACTTTAAAACATAGACTTAGAAAAATACACTTAGAAACATAGAGTTGGAAACATCTAAAATGACATTATCATCCATAAAAAACAAATATGCACATGCAAAATGTGAAGGAGTGAAATTCATTTTTTTGAAATTTGCCGATTGATTTGTGAAAACATGAAATTGAGTTCTAGTAATAACTAGGAAGTAACTTGTTTAAATGCATAAATTTTAATTTGCATAAGTGTTTAAAACATGGATTGAAACATGTTGAGTCATAGAACATTTAAAGTTCAAGTTAGAAAGTCTAGGTTTAGTTTCCTTTTAGATTTAATGTTTTGAGTTGCATCACTATGAGTAAGGAAATTACGTAGGCATTTAAGCATATCCCATGGCCATCAATCAATCATTGGAACTTTGTTGTTTATATTGAGTGCAAAATCCCACTTTGTAATTTTGCCAACATTGTTTGTTGCCTGCTAGCTACTTGCTTCAAATCAACTAATAAATGTTGCATGAACATATTATTCTCAATAGCATGCAAAATTAGTTTGAGGATGAGATCAAAAATATTTTTCTTAGGGTCTTTGGTCCTCTAGGGAGTTGGACTTGTTCCTAATGTCTCCAATAAAGAAGGTGTGAAAATTAGGCAAACATTGAACATGTTACTAAACCATTGTTCAATGTTCCACTCAACAAGCCACAGTAACGTGTAATTGTTCATTTTGCTAGATTAGGGCAAAGGAACATTAATATTTTAATTTGATGTTTACATATGTTTCCCCTTTGCAATTAGAAACATTCAAAGTAAGCCCAATCGGATTCCAAGTTGTAGACCTTGTAATTCAAATGTTCATGTGTCAAAGAGGCCACAATTGCATATCCACCATCATCCTCTAGAAAAGTCACACAACTATTTGGAATTTCCTTGACACAAATAACAACGTTAATAACAAATCATCCCTGCTTTTCATTTAGGACAAAACACCAATTATTTTTCAAACTTTGATACCAATAATGTAACAAAACATCTTCCAATAGCTCATGGATGTACCAATCCATGCGTCTTCTAGAAAGTTGCGACTTTGCCACTTTCAATGTCATTTTTAGGTTTGCATGGTAACTTTCAATGGCAACATTAGTATCCTAGCCAATGTATGGGAGATCCAATTCCCCATTACCCACATTTCACATTTTGGCACCCACTCTAAAATAACATACGACCAAAATGCTTAAGCATTTGGAATCCTTTCCATAAGTTTTAGCAACTCTTCCTTTGCGAATTCCAAAGGAGTTTTTCCATCAAGTTGTGTTGTATCATGCATGATACACCCCATATTTTTTAAGACCTCTACTTGCACTACCACATCTTTGATTTTAATGTAGGTTTGTTTCTGCCAAGCTCTTTTTACATGCCAAAGGCACAAAAAGATCTTTGTGTTTGGCCATATTTTTGCAATCAAACAAGATGTTAGAAACATGATAAAATAATCTCTGAAACATAAACAATAATCTTAGAAGAAACTGCATTTCATTCGCAAAGGTCACTATGCGAAAACCATATTAAGTCCACCCATGTTCCAGCTGAAATGCATTGAAATAATCCACTGAAGCATAAACCACTGAACTGCAATCGAAACATAACCACTGAAACCTAATTCCACCATTGAAACCCATTCAAAACATTAATCATTAAAACATAGTTTAACCACTGAAACCCATTCGAAACATAAACCATTGACCCTAGTTCCACCACTCAAACACACTTGAAACATAATCGATTGAATCCTAGTTCAACCACTGAAACCCACTTGAAACATAAGCCACTAAAACTCACTTGAAACATAAACCACTAAAACCTAGTTTAACCATTGAAACCTAACATAACATAGTTAGACATGAAATAATTTACAATTAAAGACCCCATAATGAAACAATCTCTACAACATGATATAATTTCATCTTAAAGCATATCCATGTCTAGGTCGCTTTGAAACATAAAAGCTCTAGCTCTTAAACATAAATTTAAATCCAATATTGTGTACCCAGGCTATATGGATTTAAAATGTTACTTTAGATTATTGATTTCCACTTTAACATCATCAACAATGAAGGTATTTGGTTTCCAATCTAATTTTGATTGTTGCATCTTTCCTTTGATAGCATCCATCCATTTGGATAAGTTGTTTTCATTATTCTGAGATGTGATTATGTACACAATTGGACAACTATTCTTCCACTCATCGAACACCATCAATGTATACAATGGAAACTGGTATGAACATAAGCAGCTTTCAACATATGTCAACATGTTTCATCATGTTTCATCATCATGTTTCAAAGGTTTTTTAGACTTTGCAACATAAGTTATTGTGACAAAATTTACCTTGTTTTAATTTGTTCCAAAGGTAGCATCGATTGTAACCACACTTTGATGACCATGTTGTTGCATCATTGTTGCTTGCCAAAGAGTTTGAATTCCAATTGTGAACGAAATATTAGTACTTGATAGCTCTCCACCAACTTCAAAACTATTTTCTTGATAATAAAATAGAACGTTGGGGTTCTTTTGAGCCCACATCACATGCGAACATTATTGGCATCATTTTCATGTTTTTTATATGTTTCTTTTGCTAATTTTCCAGTGATGTTTCGTATGTTTTGTTCACATAGAAAGGTGTCCTTGGTCATGTTCTCGCCAATCTCTATAAGTTTCTACACACATTTCTACGATGTTTTGCCATCACTTGTGAAATAGAAAGCCCCAATATCAAATTCTTAAGTACGAAGTCCTTTAAGCGTGCGGAAACATGTGTGGCAAATGCAATTTTGTCCCCATGGAGGATGTTCCCATGGCAAATACCTCCTATCGCATTGATGTGTCTCTTCTCATAGTAGCATATCTTTGAAACTATAAGGAGAAGATATAACGTTTTGATGGTAAAAGCACATTGGTAGCCTTTCTTTTAAGACCCTCCATTACTTTTGATTGTAACACAAGTTTTTAATTTTCCTTTCCAAATTTCTTTACCTCTTTTATCAAGAGGCTTATTTATGAAAACCATGTCCTTTGTTAGCACCAACAAATTATCTGTCTTATTTTCCGAACCAAAATTGCAATTATACTTACAACTCAACAATTCAAAGAAACTCAAACTATGGTGAAATTTAATGTTGTGTAAAAAAGTGTGACTCTCCAAAAACAACAACTCCAAAAGAGAAAAGGTCGATATGTGTTCAACATTCGAAACGTAGATAATTTGAAATAACTATCCCAGTGTGGATAAAGCAATTTCCCTCTTTCATTTCTTTGCAATTGTTAGCATGTGAACTTGTAATTTGCGTTGCTGTCCTTGTCGAGAAAGTCTTGCACTTGGTTTAAAGGGATGTATGTTTTCTTTACTTTGTGCAGTCCAAATTTAAAATCGACACTCCATATCAACTCCCTATGTGTAAAAACTCCAAGATGCAAATGTTGCTCTTCGCATTGAATCCATTACAAACGTTGTGTATTCAAATTCAAATACAACTTGGACAACATATCCCATGTTTATCCAATTAGATGTTGAATAGAGTCTATCGAAAGCGCAACTTGAAACTAGAAAACAACAACATGAAAACGACAAATGAAACGTAGGTTAATTATTACAATCCCACAATTGTTCACCCCATATCGATGAATAAAGTCCATTGAAAACATAATTAAAAATTAAAAAGTAGCAACATGAAACCGACAAATGAAACATAATTTAGCCATTACACTCCCACCATTGTTCACCTCGTGTCAAATCAACCATAAAAGTCTTCATAAATGCTCATCAAATGTACATAGGGAGATGCGCTTGATATATTAGGGTTTTTCCAATGTTTTGTTAAAGCTAATTTTTGATCAGCACATGCATCAAGTATGATGCACTTTTGCCTTGACACCTTGACATCTAGACACAAACATATTTGTAACCTAACCATGTGCAAGGTATCAAGAAACAAAAACCTTTAGAAGCAAAACATTGAAACATATTAAACTCTTTGCAACATAAGAAATTCAATGAAACATAGGAAATTCATCAAAACAAAATTTTCATAAACATAAGCAATTCACAGAAACATAAGGAATTTGTCGAAACATTGGTATTTCATAGACACAAACAAAATTCATGCATAAATACTGAAACATAATAAATTCATAAGCACATCGAAACTCCAAGATTACCTAAAAACTATAACAACTTTGGAGTTTTATGAAACAATGTGAAATATAATATGGGCCCATTAAAAATAACACATGGTTGGCATTCAAACAATCTAAAATTAATTTGAAGTTACCAAAACATAGGAAAGATAATTAAAATGTAGACCTCGAAATTTATCACACTCAAATACAGTCCCTAAAACATATGATAGAATTTTTTTTTTATGGAAACCTGGGTGAAATGTTTTGCCAAGGTTGTTTGATCATGTATCACCCACAATATTTGAGGTCAAAACTCATAATCCTTAGTGTCTTGTCATAAATAAATTGTCACATATTCAAGCAATTAATTTTTTTTGCAATATAATGGTAATCAATGAATGCTAGTGATACATCCTCACATTGAAAACTTTGAAATTTATAAATGAATCCCCTTGAGTCAATACAGTGCTGAAAACATGAAAAAAAAGTTTCAATAACTTGAAATAAACAAGAAATATGATATCAAATTCAATTTTATTCTGTACTATGGGTTTTGAAACCAAAGAATGATATTTCAAGCTTTCCTGAATCTATTTAACATATTATTTCCTCAATGGGGCATTTGTTGGTTTGGAGTTAGCCTTTTGTCCCTGTTTGCTTGGGGCTACTACTTGGGAATTCTTTTGTATAATTTTCCTTTTGGTGTCCTTTACAGGTGGGCGTTTTTGTACACTATTTTTGGTCTTTCCATATATAGGTGGGTTCTTCAACATCTTTTGACTAATGTTGCCCGCCCCCATATCTTGCAGTACAAAGTTAATTATCTTTGATGCTGCTTTCGAAACAATAGCAATGTCGTCATCATAATTGAATTTCCATCCAGGGTGATAAGGAGGCATGCAACCTGGGCTTGGGTGCATTAGCTCCTGCTACAACATTTTTAACACTTTCGCTTAAAGGTGTTTGACCTTAGGTGCCTACCAACCAGTTTGCAAAAAAGATAACAAAAAAATCACCACTCAAAAAAACATAAGAAGGAAAAACATAGAAGAAGTATAAGCAATGAAAATGTGACGCATGTTAAAAATATAATACATGAAACATAAATACTTACAAAAAGACAATGTAATCTGTGGATGAATGTTTTTTGAATGGATGGAAATAATGAAACATAGAGACACAAAAACATACAACCATAAAAACATAAGACCATTTGAACTCTTAGAAACAAATAATAGACAATGAAATGAACAAGTAACCTTGAATTGAAACATTGCCTTAAAATGAAACATGGATTTGATTGATACTAAAACATGGCCTTAACACGAAAACATAGGCTTTATATAAGAACTTAACAAAAACGTAAACTTGAAACATGTAGCTATTAAAATATTATAAACATGAAGGAAACCACAAACCCCATTGAAACATAGAAATCCAGAAAGACACATTATGCTCTAGTCCCAAAGGTTGAAACATGCGGAAGTTAAATACAATGTTGAAACAAATTTGAGATAGTTGTGAGAATATGCTGGCAAAAAGTTTTGAGATTCACTTTCATAGCAAGAAAATGTTCCCTATTGCCATGCTTGTCCAAGTACTAACAAAAATATTCTACAATTAAGTATCCACATTCCCATGCTTCATTTTGTGGGGGCAATGGGACATGTACAATTGGCCTGATGCCAAGAACCGCCCATTTGTTAGAATTGTGCAGTATGCCTTTTGCATAAGACCACCCAAGCATTGCACACTTCACAAACTAATTCACCTTTTAGGTACTATGATATCTAGGAACAAAATCAAATTGCAATATGTAGTGGTGCTCTAATATGAAAAGAAACTAGTGGCTCCACTCGTTGTATGGAAACACTAAAGTGTCATCCAACCCCGTTTGTACTACGAAGGTTTCTAACACCTTGCTATGTAATCTTTTCTCTTGCATTGCCTTCCTCTATGCACATAAAATTCAATATTGGCGTAGTCCAATTGTGTATAATATAATAACGTTTCCAAGTACCAGGTTTTTCCAACTATAACATAAACTGTAAATAAAAGTCTAACATTGTGCCCTACAATTCATCTCGTTCATATAATAGTGTTTTGAAATTGTCATCCTCTGGCCAAAGGTTAGTCTCCCTCTTTATATCACCCCCAAATAATAACACGTAGTCACAAAGTTCATCCTTAATAAATTCTTCAACCCTACAGAGGGGCATATATTAATTTGTATTGGGGTTCTCAATGATAATTCACTTTCATGTTTTTATAGTATCCATGTATCTAAAATAATGAGGATTTATGTTTTTGTCTATATCTGTCACGACATTTCTATGTATTTTCAATGTAATGGTTCAATGTATAGGTTTCAATTTTCCTCTTGATCTAAGTTTTTAGTGACGTTATGTTTCACTGAATGCATGTTTCAAGTACATAAACTTTCAAACCTTCTGGTCTTGAAAAGCTCAAGTAACCTAAAAAAACACAAAAATCTTAACATGAGATGTATGAAAAAAGGGAGGAAAAAAATGGAACTAGACATAGTTGAATTAGGAACCTATCATTTCGTTTTCGCGAAATGAACAAAATGTTGGTCATTTTTTAGTGCAACTTCCAACATAGTACAATTTTTTCTTTTGTCGATGGAAATGAAACTTCATTATTAGAACTCGAAGAACTTTCTATGATTGTATTCCTTTTGTTCACAAGTTCCTTCCTTGTAGCTTTAGATCTGGCCTTTACCTCCAATTCTTTTCACATTTGTGTTCAAGTTTTTTTTTTGCCATGGCATCTATATCCTTTGAAATGTTCCTGATAGACTAATCAAGTGTTTCAAAACTTAAAGTACCTTTGCTAAGTCCTTGTTGAAGAATGTGAAGCGTAGGTTTGGCTGGTGTCACTGCATTCATTATTAGATCAATGGTTGCATTTTCATCAACAAATGTGTTCGACCACAATGTATTCCTAGGTATTGTCTCCTTTCAAAGCAAAACGCCAATTCGATTGTGCTCTGATGGTTCTGATGGCATACAATCTTGTTTGATTTTTGAAACATAATTGCCATGTTGTTCTATCAAAACATAACCCAAATCATGTATCGTTGAAACTTGTTAAATTGGCGAATAAGAAACAATAATTATCTAACTAGCTTTGACATCCACTTCTTGGATTAAAACAAAGTTGGTCTTTACATTCAAAACATGGAAAACATCTGATAGACAAGCAATTGCGCTTTCAACCCAACCTTCGACATCGTGAGGAAACTTCTTTGAAACATGATCAATATCATTTCTGCTTGAAACATGAGTCAAATTTGTTTTCGGGTGTAACTTAAAACCAGTAAGAACTACCTAACCAAACTATTTGAATTTGTCCTTGTTGGTGTTAAGATCTAAGGGAGCTTTAATGGTGTTCATTCACATTCATGACTCAATCCTTTGAAACATCCTTTTATTGTAAAACCAAAACCTAAACCTCTGAAACGTGCATATTTGAAACTTGAACCTTTAAAACTTGGACCTCTAACACTTGCATGTTCAAAACTTAGATGTCCAAAACTTGAGGTTTCGTAGGTGAGACAAGTTTTGAGGTATTGGAATTTTCCATATTAGCATTTGCCTTCACATCTTATAGGTTACATTCTATTTTGGATGTTTATGTGATGTGAACTTTCTATTTTTCGTCCTACTCCTTGTCCACACTCTTTGATTCATTTTTTTCATGGACTTGGATGCCCCAGCCAGTGGCCACAAAGTTGGATGGTGTTTCCAAATATAACATTGTTGGACCATCTTGTTTGAAAGGCACCTATTGAAAACTTAACAATGGATAGGAACAAACGAAACCTGGGAAGAATGTGAAATAAAACGTGAATGAATATAATGGACATGAGTCTTCAACCTTAAGTGATGTTGAAACACCGATGATGGAAAATTTCAAACATGCATATGTATTCGAAACATAGATATGGAATGAAGGCTAAAGTAAGTGATTGTTGTGACTACAAATGCATATGTTAAAAATCAGATGTAAATGTGAATGTACTACAATGGATCAATATGGTATGAATAATTGAGTACCGCTTTGTTTCCTTGCATGAGCTTTTTGAATGCGTAGTAAGAAACAATGTCGAAGTTTTGATCATGAACAAAGGTACCTAAATTCTTTGCAAATTTTTATTTATTTTGTGCTTTCTAGTCCCAATCAAGAATATTGCATTGTAGAAGATGCCAAATGCCTAGTGTTTCTACAATTTTCCCAAAAAACACTGGTTTTTATTTCAAGAGTTCTTGAAACACAATATCAACCTTTCACCAGGCTTCCTTTTCGCAGAGCACCTTGTCAAGCCCTAATTTTTTCTTCTTATTTCCACTATTTCCTTTTAGTTTTTTGGGAGTTGATGTTGGGGTATGTAACTTTTCTAGATTGGTACCCAAATTTCCTGATGGCGAGCTTCTATTTGAAACGTTTGTCTATTTTGACTACTCACTTTTCAAATCACAATTTGAATGTAAAGACCCTGGAATGTAAATGCATTTGGAGTGAAACATATTATACCACAAAAACACATTAATTAAAACCTATTAAAAAATAGTGAAGAACACTTTTGAAACATGGCTATTAAAAATTGCCAGTTTTTATTTTAGGTTTGCCGACTGTGAATGTTGAAACATGATTGCATCCATGAATGAGGGATGAAATTTCCATATACATGTTTTGAAACATGATAGTTGTTGAGGAATTCTATAATTTGCCACCAAAACATAAATTTATGTATTGGAATCGTAACATGTTTCATTGGAACTAATGGAATGTTGAAACATGGAATCCAATTCAAAACAATAATTAAAACATGATAGTTTTGGTTGAGAAGTTTGAAACTTCTAAAATTTCGGGGACGAAAAGAAAACTCAATATATCGAAACATGTTTCACATGAAATGATACAAACTATTTTTCAATTGAAGATTAGAAATTAAACCAATACAATTGTTAATTGAATCTTGTTGAAACTTAAAAAAACATTACAATGGTGTAGATTCAAATAGAAAAGGTGTGATCCAATACCACTGGATTGTGAATTTTCCCAAGTGATAAGTTTCAACGAAACATGGTGCTTAAGAATCCTCTTTGGTTCTGCAACTTGTCTGACTACTCAACCTCCATGTTTCATGAGGCGTTTCTTATGAACAACAACAAATTCTTTTTCAACTTCATCGTGAATTTCCAAGGGCGAGGTTTTTTCCTTCTTGTGCTTTTGTTCAAATGTTTGTACTAGATGTAAAACTAATGTAGTCAAAAGGCAACTTTTCTTTGGCTTCCACAATGCATTTGCCTTTGCCCTATATTCAAGAGTGTTTCCACCTTTCACAAGATACACACCTTCTGTTGCATTTCTTAATGGTGGGTACAACTTTAATTTGAAAGGATTCTGTTTGAAATCCATAGCTTTGTCACACCCCTTCTTTTGGTGTTCATTGATCTTCATCTTCGAATTCTTCTTGCAATGACAATAAACACAAATAAATTCCTTGTCCTCTTGGCAATGATTGTGGCATTCCTTAAGTGATCATAGCCACTTTTCACGAGTGTGGGTTTCCATGAAAATTGTTTTGTCTATTTTCACATTTTTTATTATCATGTTTTTTGTTTTGCTCTCCGTCTTTCCTTTCTTCTATCATGACTAATTCAACTTCTGTGCTAAGAACAATGGAAGACCAGAAGAAGGGAATGTTATGCTTGGATCGCCTTACATTTGAATTGGAAGAAGAAAGAAAACTTGTAGTTGTAAAAAAACCAAGAAATTCTATAAAAAAACTAAACCCTAACTGAATTGAAACATGGGTGTGCTTATTTGTTTGTTGTGATGATTGACACGCGACGCATCCCGCTTGTAATCAATTCCTACCTAAACTTAAAAACCTATTCCATTACTTTCATTAATTGTCTTGATAGAGTAATTTGACGAAAGTTAGACGAAGCATGGTAAAGTTGAAAAAGGTCAAAAGCTTCATGGATGGGTATCGCATGGGGGAACATGGAAGATGGGCGCATGGGGTCAAAACATAGCTCCCAAAATTGTTACATGTTTTGGTGAGGATATGTTTCGGGGGCTTGGGTTGCCGGGCATTGAAATGTGTGCTAGGCCACCCGCTAAAATGTGACATGTTTGGTGGGTGGTTGGTTTCAAGGTTCAAGTTTCGAGGCTCATGTTTCATGATGCGCAATTTTTTATCAACAAAAACAAACGTTGGGCTGCCACCGAAACATGACATGTTTCCATGTTGGTTTGCTCTAGGGCCTGTGTTGCCCATGAGTGGAAACCCATGCCGAACCGCCTCAAAGCAAGCAACGCATTTAGGACTTGGTCACTGAAATAATGTTAGGGCTTTACATTGAGTATCATCCTTAAGGCAAGGCAAGGTGTTCCCAAAAGAAGTGCCCCTTACCTCTGCCTCAAGTAGGCTCAAGTGAGCACTTATTTCAGGAATACCTACCTCCCAGGGCAATACCCGACACATAATAGGAAGGGTATTTTCAGACCCTTCCAGAAATTGAGGTGCTTTCATGGGACTGAAGGCCAAGTGGAAGGTATTGAAAATTCTGGAGGGTCTGAAAGCAGAAGAACTGGCTAGTTTTATTTTCTGAAAACTTGTACTTTCCAAAGTTGTAAGATCCTGTCGACCAGTTGACTGGCATCTTACAAGGTTGCAAGGTCCAGCACAAGATTTCACTTGAGGACCCACCTAAGAATACAAAGGAAAAAACTGGCTAGTTCTTGATGGGTAAAGCCTACATGTGGGGGAACATTCCCAAAATGCAGCTACTGCCTTGTATCAGTCCCATTATTTGGGGAAATGCTCCTTATTACAGAAAGGAAAATTTATATTCTGATTTTCAAAGCTTTCTGCAATTAGCCGCATGACCAGCATCACTACTAGGTACCTGTTAACTGATTCTGGAGAAATCTCTGTACAAAAGGGACGAAATCATACTTGTATCTGATGCATGGGCCTTTTCTGACATTGTAATAAGATAACTGAGTGTCAAATAGCAATAGCAAACATTGACACAACATCATGAAGCAGGACACTCACCGCCCCCCTATGTACTTTGCAGATGTAAGAGCACAGTCCTGCACAGAGCCCGCATGGTTCTCCCACACGGTTGGAACTTGGAATGATGGAATAAACAAAGGACGTATCGCATTGTGGCGTTGCCATTTACGTTTAAAAGCATCTTAAGGGATAACAAGGATTATGGAAACTCAAATATAATCTTCAAAAAATCCTCAAACACAAACCAAAATCCTTCAAGATATTATAACTCTATAACTAATCTCAAGTTTCAACTCAAGCCAAAATATCATCTTTCAAAAATCCTCATTTAGAAATAGACCTATTAACTAAAGGGCCAAAATCCCTTAAGCTACTATACTTGAAATCTGAACACAATATCCTTGCCTACCAAGGCAAGGACAAGAAAGATTTACCTCAGGGATTATGGCTCACTGGTATAGCCCCCCTTCTGAGACCTTGGGCCCACTAAAGGTCCTGGGTTCTCTCTCAATTGCAGTGGTGTGCAGCTTGAAACTTGAAAACTCCTGCTGGCCCTCTCTGCCAATGAGCTTGACTTGGGGTTGCCAACAGCTTGTCAGGTCAGCTGTTGTGCATCAAAATAATAATAATTAATATGATCTTCACACTACCAGTGACAATCAACTATTTTGTTTTTTTTCTTATGTTTTCATATGGTTTTCCATAAATAATTCATCATTATTCATATCAATGTCAAATTTAATTTAAATTAGTATACATTTTATGGACATGAAAAAACACATGTTAATTTGTTTTTCATATCCATGTTGGTGGATAGGGAAAAAGAGTGAGATAGTTACAAAATGAAGGTAAATTATCAGAAAAGGTGGGAGATAATTATTTTAAAAAGTTAATAGGAAGAGGAACTAGTCATTAAGAAAGAAATGAAATAGTTAAGCTTGAAAATGAGATAGTTATTTCTGAAATTGTCTTTGGAATGGTCCTGCACCCTCCTACAAAGAACTGTCAATTTCTTTTGTCCTGCACCTCCCCCTGTGAACTGTGCAGGATTGTGCACTCTGACACCCGCAAAGTTTGTAGGGAGGTGTTTAATGACCTCACATCCATTGAATGGTTCAAGTTCTCTCAGTTGACTCCCCAAAACATGCTGCAAACCAACATAATGTGGACACGAGTTCATATTACAAGAGCAAGAATGTGAAGAATGTACCATCACAAAGTCACAGACAGTTTTGCTAGTCATATTGAAACTGTCTCCTTGCTTTTTTGCTACACCAATGTTTTTGCTAGTACCACTGTACGACATAGCTATCAACAGACAACCCCCAACAGCATCTGAAACTGGAGAGGCAAAATACACAGATCCTTGATCCCAGATTACATCAAATTTGAAGCTGGTCTTGCTCTTACCTCTGGAGCTGGGTGTGGTGCTGGGCCTGGCTTGCCGGCTTCCTGCAATCTCCCTCAGTCCAGGCTCTGCATTGCAGGACTCAACAAAAAGACTAACCCTAGTTGTATTGTATATGGTTTTCAACCTACTGCATAGAAAGGATCCACAGGTCTTGTCATTTTGCTGTTGATCACCTTGTTGTAAACATGTGCTTAAATATGGTGAGTGTCACAACAGGTGTTAAGTCTGTTATGACTGAATAGAGAGAGTGAAGGCAACACAAGAATTTTCTTTCAAACAACATCAACCATTGCATTGCTACAATGAGAACTATCATAATAAGATGTCACTTACAATTGAGAGATGACTAGGAAGGAACTATGTGCAGAAAGCAAAAATTATGCCAGCAGACTACAGGCTCTGAGATCCCCCACAAGCAACGATGACAAAATGCTCCAATGAATCTCTGCACCAAGAAAATTCAATGGTCTAGCAAAGGTCTGCAATTGGGTGTATCTTAGTCCTGCACATTAATGAGCCTAAAATTCATATACTCAAATCATGGACCAACCTAAAACTGCATCCAAATCAAGGAATCTGTTAAGGCATGGGAAATACACAGTTTTCCCATTCCAAAACACTAAATTCTCTGGCAAGTTGCGGACCAAGACCACCCTTTGTTTGATAACCAGTGGTAGAGAGGGTGTGCAGATGGATAGTACACAGGCAATCCCCCTTGCTACACTACCAGGGAAAACCAATCAAGACTCAAGAAGGATCCAGGGAGAATCAGATGTCAATGAGCTCGATCGCTCCAAAGAGGCCATGGAGCTCAGCATTCAGCAAATCTGAAACTTGCCCACTTTCCACACAACAGTGACTGTGGGGTACTACATGCTCACTCTTGTGCAGATTTGTCATTAGTCTCAACAGCATCAACAGCAGCCATCTTGCTATCATTCTCTAAGTCCTTATCGTCTTCGTCTTCAGCACCCACGACTTTGGTGGCTGCCTGTTCACTCTCCTCCAAATCAGCAGTTTTTGCCTTGGTGTCTTCAAGATCAGCATCCACTTTACTGTCCTCTAAGTCAGCCTCCACCTTGCTGTCAGCACTGTCCTCTTCGCTTGCTAACCCCCTGTCATCCTGAATGCCTTCACCATGATATATCTGGTTCTCAACCTTCTCCTTTTGAACTGCCTCTGACAATTGCTCTGACTTGACTGTCTCATCTGCATCTTCCTCCAACATTTTGGTCACAGGTTTGGAAGCTTCAGGAATCTTTCCCCTAGCCTTTGCAGGATCTGCTTTGATAATGGAGATCCAGGAGTCCCTCTCCTGCAAATCCTTTTGGAGTGAGAGAATCTTCCTGTCTTTCTCATCACATAGCTCCCTATTGGTGTCAACATTTTTCTTCCTGTCCTCTTGACAGGCACTTAGTTGCTTCTTGCTGTCCTCATAGATGTCTCGAAAGTGCTTCAGCTCGGTAATTTGACGGCTTAGCTTATCATTCTCCTGACCTAACCTGACCAGCTTCTTCTTATATGACTCAAGATCAACCTGATAACAAAATCATACAAACACACAAGTTTCAGTCTCAAAATCCATTGCAAAGTTGTGAGGCATCATCCAGCAATGCTATTCACCAAGACTGAAAACCTTGGAATCTTTGCAAGACGAATCTTCACATGGAAAAAAGGCTGCAAATATGCACAAGCAATCCAAGCCTTGCTTATGACTCAATGCAACTGGCGATTTCCTCTATGTGAAAACCCTAGGTTGTCTTGCAAATGCTAAAGTAAGGTGTCTGGACAGTTTCGTATGTAAACAAGAACATGAACAATCCGCATGCCGGCGTAACGACTGTGCTAGGGTTCATGGAAGTTCGTCTTTCATGAATGTGATGCATGTGAGTTTTCCACTGCTTTCTTTGTTTGACCCCCCGCATGCATGCACGCTGCGCACGCTGATAAATAGGAAACACCTCTGTCTGTAGACGGCATCAAACGAACGGCAATAGATTCAAGAGAAAGAAACAAATTGCTTGCTTGTTTCCTTCCTTCCTGATTGACTGAGACATACATCAAAGAAGGGGAAAAGAGACACAAACTTCGAATTGGCTTTTGAGGCGGCCAGTTTCGTTCTCCTTTGCAGCCGACACCGCATTCGCATTCTTGCGTTCCTTGAGAGTCTGAAACCCCGCCACGCCCACCAGTACAAACGCGGCCACCAACAAGATCATGTAAGGAGGCACTCTACTACGAACAGCCGCCATTTTCAGATCCCTACTCCCTCCTCTTTCTTTTCCCACTATTATTATTCCCCTCACAAACTGAAAAGCTTCGTCCCTTGCTCGACCCTTCTTCTTCCTCGACTTTTGTACCACCACTTCCTCACAATCCTAATCCCGGTCTCTATTTTCACACAAAACGCACATATTCTTCCTTTCCTCCTCCTCCTCCTCCGTCTCTTCTCTCTCTCTCTCTCTCGCTGAAGAAGACGAGCACCACCACCTACCTTGTCGCAATGCTGTGAAGAAGAAGCTCCGGCAAACAGATTCTTCCTGTAATTGTGTACTGCAACAAAATCCCAAGGCAGGCTTGTAAATGCAGCAAGCAAGCACCTTCGCAAGCAACTTGTAATGTTAGAATGTTCATGCAAGCACCTTCGCAAGCACCTTGCGATGTTAGAATGTCGGTTTGTTGGCAGAATGACTACGTACTACACAATTGGGTGTAGAATTTTGGGCATATTTAACAATTTCGGCACCACCTTCACCCAATTCATACTAGTAGTGATATAGCCCTGTGCCATTGGCCCAAGTGTGAGCACTCCTTTACCCACTAAATTCCCCTTCAAAAACCCTTTTTTAATATAAATTTAATTGAATTTCCATTGACAAAAACCTACTTAAAATTCAATTCTATATCTCTCATACCTTTTTAAGGCCCACTTTAGATGATTTCCTGGGAACCAATTTGGACTGATTTGAAGCAAATTGAATCCTTGAGTTCGATTGTACCTTGGTCCCTAGCCTGATTCTTGGTTCTCCAAATCAGGAGCTCTCCTTTTAGCACTTTTAGCACTGTTTTTTGGTCCAAACCAATTGATTTTTCCTCCAAAATAGGTGAATGTAGGTTTAGCCTCAATTTGCCACTTTTTGGTCTTGGTCCCTCATCTAAAGGCAGACCAATTTAAAGCTTTCGACCAATAAGATTGTTTGAATTCATTGATCCCTGTACCTTCGACCCTTGTCTAAAGTCATCCTAAGTCTAAAACTTCCAAATTATCTTCATTAAATCCTACTTGTTGAGGGTTTTCCAATAAATATCAAGAGCACACCCAATTTTCCCTACAATTTTTCAGTTTTGATTTAAATAGTTATTATTATTTGGAAAACATTCTTCAATAGAGTTATTCGTAAAGTCACCCTATCTTCACCCTCTCTTTGGGCTTGCTTTCACCCCCTATCCCCTCTGTCAGTGGTATCTGCAAAGTAAGAAATTTTTATTAAATCTCAGTATCAAAGCACAAGGTTCGAGAGTAATTATAGTAGTTGTAGAGGTAGGAGCAGTCAAAATATATGTAGCAGCAGTGGAGGCGCTCAGCAAAAAGGAAAGACAGGATGAGACCCACTTTACCACCAAGATTGGTGGAAAAACTAGTTTGGGTCCCAGTTACATTTGTTTTGGAAAATTTTCATTCCCAGTTACGCGTTTGATGCCCTATTATACCAAAACTGGCCATTCTCACTCCCTAATCGCCTGACTTTACGTATAACTCTTAATATGTAATAACTTCTCCACTGTATGCCAAAACATGATCAATCCCACTCCATGCAACCCTACTCCTCCAGTGCTTTTGAATTGTACCAAGAGCACTGCAAGAGAAGAAATTACGGAACCATTACGATGTAGATTTCCGTTTGGTCCCATGGTTTCATGGAATCTCTCTATGAAAGAAGGTACTTAGTTTTGTTTTTCATGTTGAGACCTCCCAAACCGTGGCGCCTCTTGCCATGCTTTCGGTACTGTTGGAAAACCCTTGATGAGTAAGAGTGCACTAAGTTAGTTTCATAATGTTTTGACATACACTGGAGAAGTTATTAAATATTGAACAAATTTTCATTGAAAATTTATCTAAATCAAAACTCAAAATTATGAGGGGAGGAACTCTCTTGATATTGTTGGAAAGCCGTCACTGAGTAAGATTTAACTAAGGTGGTTTGGAAATTTTCAGACCTAATGTACAGGAGATATCAAATTTTGAGAAAAAAATTTCATTGAAAATCTAATTACATTTTTAAACATGATTTTGGAAGGAAAATTTAAGTGAGTAACCAGTTCACACTTGGACCAATGGGATAGGCTACACTAACCGAGTGTTCACCTATGTTGTAGTTTTTCATTTTGTGAGCACATTTGGATGAATGTTCAATATGATATAGTTATCATTTGGTCCCCACATTTCAAGGAATGTTAGTTGACTAGGTATGTGTTATTAGTGTGATCTCCAAGATCAATTTTTGGCAACTTCATGAAACATTAAATAATTGAGATCACTTTTTTGGCAATTTCATGAAACATTTAAATAATTGAGATCAATTTTTTGGCAAATTCATGACACATTTAAATAATTGACTGTAATTGTTTCAAAACTTCATAAAACATTTAAATAATTGATATCAATTTTTTGAAAAATTCATGAAACATTCAATAATTTATTTTAATACCTAACTGTTGCTGGTTTGAACTTCACCATGGAGACAAAGCCTTTACGAGATGAGTGGCTTGTTAAAGTTCTGACCCAAATTCCAGTTCGAATTTGTTGTGGGGAGTTTCTAGCAAGGGGTTCCTTAAGTGTAGGGTAAAGCCTCAAGGTAAGGACAATCCCAAAAGAATGGGCCTAGGAGAGGGCAGTAGTAGCCATGTCAATGTCCCTTGGCCATGGGTTAAAGCACAAAGTGAACATTCTCGTGACCTTAAACATGTGTAGATCATGAGGCATAAGATGGAAGGATGGGTCATACACTTACTCCTTAAGACTAGGGAAAGATCTTGCCCCTATAAGTAGGCATAATTTTTTTCTCACTTTTAAGGAGTAAGTGTAAGGTTCGTCATCTTTTTTTAAAGGGTTATTCATGAATATAAAGTGCCCTTGAAAATAATCTAAGAAAGTTCTTGAATTGTTTTCAATATCTAACACATTTGTGTTTTTAACTATAACATATTAATTTCAAAAATATTTTTTCTGAAGGAAAATAAAGAATCTGATGGGATATTTGGGTGTATCATTTGTTGAAATGGAATCCTCAAAATATATATATATATATATATGGCAAACATGTGTTATCTTACAAACAAACATTGCATAGTTGTCTATCATTTTTATGGTACTCGATATATAATGCCCTCAACCTAGGACCTAATCTCATATTTTACTTGAGGAAGTGTCCTATTTAATTATAATCTAGCCTAAATTTGCATGATTATTCTACAACAAATTTGCAACGACAATATATTGTTGTGGTGTACATAGCCTAATGGGGTTCAAGAGTGCTCTAAGATTTTGAATATAACATCACATTAATGATTTTGCTTATTAGTCAAGAGAGGAGAATATAGAAGTTGTCAAACAAGTGCATACAAATTGCATTCTAAATGAGACATCTCTGCAAGTCATAGAATTGAGAGGTGCAAGCTTAATATAGCTTAAGCCCCCTTTAGACTATGGTGAAGGACCATGCCCATGGAAATATTAAAGCCTTCAAAACACGTCCAAAGGCCGTCCCATGGATATTCAAAAATCATTTATGTGTTAGCCTTGGTTGTGAAGTGTAATGTAAAGTGATAAAAGGCTTTGACGAGGTACCTTAACATGGAACTATATTGTGACTCACATGAATTAGTTATGAGAAACCTCAAAAAATTTCTTTTAATTTCAAAAAAAAATGTGATGGGCATTTGTTTGACTCATCAAAAATAAAAATAAATCAAGCTTTGGATAGTCCCAAAATAAATATGTTGTAATCTCCTCTTTTGGGTTGGATACATAGATTTTCAAGAGTAGGACTTATGGCAAAGAATATGAAATAAAGTTAGGAGCTATTGGGAACATGTTGGGGAACACATTGGGAACTCAATGAGAACTTGACGAGAACACAATAGAAACAACTTCGTGGTGCATGCTACCTCGCCTTCTTAACTCCAATAATTTTTTTCATACCTATGTTCTTTGCCATTTTTGGCCTAGGCTAATAGCAAAAGCAAAAATATGGGTGAATAACATGACAAAATCAAATAATAATAATATTTTTAACCAATCATGTTTTTTTGGACTCATGGTCTAATGGACTTCATGCTAAACTCATCATGCCCACCTAATCAAAATAGGTGAGCTTAACATGAAATGTTATCCATAAGCTACCACTTAAGATTCTATGTCAAGTTTTCATTCATCCCCCCCTTTCTTTGTTCCCTTAGGCCTTCAAACTTTGTATAAAATGATTTTATACCTTGACAATCCTTTGTTTCAATCATAGATTTTATATTTGAAAAGGTTTAGGGTTTAGGGCTCTAGTGTAAAGGAAGCCTTAACATGCTACCATATTAAAAGCTAAGGGGTGAAAGGCAACCTAAAATGAATGTTCATTGCATTGCTCCTCCATGTCTTTGAACTAGGGACGTTTAGAGCCACCAATGAATCTTTAACTTCATGGAGGTCGAAACCTCATCCAAGCAACCACGCATGTAAAAGATGTCCATTAGAACATGATGAGATGACTAAATATTCATGATGTTCTTAGAGAAATTTCCTAGTGTAGTTGGAGGGCACCTTATATCCCTCTTAGAAAAAAGGAGGAATAATAGGCCTCCTCCCTTAAGAGTGGGAGGGATCTTAGGCCTGCTTGTTAAGAGTAGGAGTAGGAAGGGTTTACTTATATAAGGAGTTCATCAGTTGGGAACTTCTTTTCAGCAGATTGAAAAATCCTCTCTTTGTCCCTCCCTAGGCAAAGGGTTTTTTTCTTTTTTCTTTTCTTTTATTTTTTTTTCAAATTTTTAAAAAAAATTAAAATTAAAATTTTTGATTTTAATAATTTTTATTAAAGGTTTTGATGGCATAATCTATAGAAGCAGCTTGAACAATGTTTGGACTTTTGACTTAGTACATTTCAAAGTGAAGAAAGACAATTACTTGTGCAATTGGCATTTCAAACATTGAACATGTGAAAATTTGAACATCTTATATAAAATTTTTAATGTATATTGAGTCAATCAATAGCATCAAAAATATATTCAAAGCATTTTTAACAATAGCAGGTATAAAATCTAAAGGGTTTCCAAGAGCATGTGGTAATAGATTTTTCAAAATAATTAATGTTATGAATAAAAATGAAAGTTCTAAAAGAAAATATATTTGATAGTTAGTCACCATGATTCAAACAAATCCATCATACTCGCATGCATTGTAAAATATGGAAATGCATATATGCATAAAATGATTTCGACATATACCCTTTATTTACCCTTTCAAACAAGTTACTCTCCATTATGTAAAAAAAAACCTCAACTATATATTAGCTAGGTAAAATAAAAACAAGGCAAGTCTAAAATATTACCAACCAGATAGGGTAATTAATTGTGGGGATGCCAAAGTTCAAATTATTTTAATTTGTAACGGGCATCTTTGATTGGCCCATCACAAAAAAAAAATTAATCAAGCTTTGGAAAATCCCAAAATAAATATTTTGTAATCTCCTCCTTTCGGTTGGTTATATAGGTTACAACAATAGAACTAGGGCAAAGTATATGGGATAAAGTGAGGTCCTATTAGAAACACATTGGAAACATGTTGGGAACTTATGGTAACAAAGCTAGAACTTCATAGGAACACATTGGGAACAAAAAAATTTGATATCCCACCCTCCCTCAAATAAAAAACCTACACCCTCAAGGTGCATGTTGCCTCACCTCATTGGGTGCAATAATTTTTTGCCTACCTATATTTTTTGCCATTTTTGGCCTAGGGTAATGGAATTAACATGAACTATGTGCGTATATTGTGCTTTTACATTTTAGACTTTATAGCTTTGGCCTCCCACAATTCTAGGGACCTTGAATTCTCGACCTTTCTTTTTTAGGTTCGGTGGATGTGGGAAAAGGGTCACAAGTGCAAGTTTTACACCTTAAATTTTGACTCAACATTCTTGAAACAAAGGGTGAAAGTATATTATTATGAACAAAAAATGTTGTCACAAATTTAATTTTTTCAAAATTGTGTGTGTTTGAATTTTCACCAAGAGAAAATTAAAAGGATTTTTATAAATTATACTTAGAATAAGGTAGTTTCATACCCGAAGAATAAAAATGTCAAAAGAAATTATATTCTTGATTGATCTATTAAATAATAAAATAGTAAATATATTTCAAAGCATAAAGGTATTCCAAAAACCATTTAAAAATTGATGAAGTACTTAGTCATAAATTGAATATGAATTAAATTGTGTACCATTTCAACTACATATGAAAAATTATATTCATGGGATCTCACATAAAACATTTGGATGAAAAATTTCATTTAAACAAGCTTAAGTGTGTGAAAATAATAAACTTTTTGAAATTTTACCTTCTTTTGAAAGGTAGCAAGAATTGTGTTTAAGGTCTTGTGTCAAAATTTTGTTTTATGTGTTTCTCAAAACATTAAATTTTGAAAAAAATTATCCCCAAAATAAAACAAAATGTACTTTTAAAAAAGAATATATTTTCTTGCCCAACTTGGCCCCCTATAGTATGTTTTGAATCCAAAAGAATATGTGTAAGATAAAGCCCAAGGGCGGGGGCATTCCCTAAATAAGAGGCCAAGGATGAAGTTGTAATTGAGTTTAGCTTTGCATTCTAGGAATATCTTTCACCCCATAGGCTTTCTTTAATGTAAACCATCACATGTTTAAGTGAGCCTTATCGTGAACCTAAACATATGTACCGATGAGGTGCAAGGAGCAAAAGGTTTTTAAGACTAAAGAGGATCTTACAACTATTTAAAGGTGTAAGATTATTTTCATTCCAAGACTTAGTTATAGGTGAAGATCCATCTTATTATACATGTAACATTTCTTTCATAACTAAGGAGTAAGCATAAAAGATCCCTCCTCTTTTCTAGGAGGGATGTTGATAGAGTGCTTTTCAAATACATTAGGAAACTTTTTCAAGTGCTTTAAATTACGTAAAGCATTGGCTAAAATTTTGTAATGTATTTGCAAGGTACTTTATTCAATACAACTTCTCCTATGTAAAAGGTGTAAATGATGAGGCATCTTGAAAATTGAAATGTTTGTTATTGTGGGTGTTTCATTTTTGAAATGTTTGGTGTGTTTCTTGTCATTTTTTCTTGTCTATCATGGCAAAAACATGAAAATATTTTTTTCCATCCATGTGATTTATGTTGATTAACACCATTGGAAATGAGCATTCCCAAAATAAGAACCCTTGGTTACTTCAATGGGCATTTCCTTTAATAACACCTTGCTCCAAAGACATTATCCTACATGTATAATGGAACAATATTCATTCAAGAAACATGTGCATGTGTTTAAACTTTGAAATCATCTATCTAACAAGAAGATGAAATGTTTTAACAAACATGCATCCAATAACCTATTCACTCCTTGCAAATTACACCACATGTATGGTATAATAAGAATTGAAGTTGAATGCCAAGATTTAAGTCAAGCCATAAAAATAAACTATATGAGGGATTGAATAAAAATGTTTTGGGTGATACAATATAGTTATTTAATTCATAGAATTATGCATACAAAAGGTATTTGGTCTAGGTTAGTTCTATTCATGGTTAATTAGAGGAATTCAATTTGCTTCTTCATGGTGATCTTGCAAGTTTAGGTTGACAATTAGATCCGAATAATTAAAAATCCTAAGTAATTGTTTTAGGGTTTTTTGTGATTAGCATACATGATGGTTAGTAAGCTATAATTTTACTAGATCTAAGGTGGTGAGGATAGTCAATGCCATCTAGTTGCAAATGCCATGGCATGTTCATTTGTAGACATTGTAAGTGCATGTATTTGCAGGTTTTAAATGTTCGTTTAAACTAAAAATAACAAGAAAACACATTTAGTTGTAGACCAAAATGTTAATATGCTAGATGTAGCAAACTTGACTACTTCTCACTTGGCAATGATAGTTTTACAAAAACTAGATATGGGAGAGATCTTGTTGATGGCACTTTTGAAATTTGAATAATTTTTTTATTAAGGAATATCAAATAATTTTTCATGTTTTATTGGAAATGGTCCAATTAGAAGGTGTGTACTTGAGGACCATTGTCATTGCAAATTTCATTGGTCCTAAAATGTTCTCAATCACCTTTGCAATGTTAAACAAAGTTGTGAACCTAGGTAAGGTGACTTATTTCTTTGATATTGAAAGAGGCTTCTTCTACCTAAAGATAGATAGCATATCCGCAATTATAGTAATTATAACCAAGATTCCATTTAAGACATAATGGGGCACATATGTCTTTCAACAATGAGTTCCAAGCTTTGACCCAAATTTTCCCACATGCATGAGATTTTTTCCTTGGATTTCACTATAAAAATTATGCTTAGAATTTCAACTTATTGTAATTCTCTTGTAACACAAATTGGAGAAGTACTAGAAGACATGAAAACTAAAAAAATAGTTAAAAGCTCTTCCTTCTACGTGACACTAAATGCTGATTAAGGATGGATTGCAAAGCTTGAAGTCCAAGGCATCACTAATCAACCTACTAGGACTTTGGTAGACTATGTTACATTCCTATTACATGCAAATATTACTTAAGGTTCTTTCATAAGGTGGTGGATTGCCAAATAGCTAACCAAAAAAAATGGTGATTGACATTGATATAGAAAAATTTAAATCAAAGACAAATGCGAGCAACCCATTAAAAATCCAACAAGGAGTTGATAGAAATCATGTACTGGCAAAACATGAACATAATAAAACTAGTCACATTAACAAAGTTCATGGTTTCATTGTTGTTCAATGAAAAAAAAACTAGAATGAATAGTGTAATGAACTTTAAAACATAAACACATTCTCATAACACATTGTAGTCTCCAAATATCATGCATTTTATCATTGTAATTGATTGTTATATTCGGCAAGGCATGAACAAAGATAAGAGAAAACCTAATGTGTTTGAAAAGAGAAAAACATTTCCACAAACAAAATTTAAAAAATAACCCATCAAGCTTTGGGTTACAACGCTTGAACAAAAAGTCCAAGAATATTTTTAAATGGTACTTCATTAATTTTAAGATTTTTTTGTATGAATTTAAGTGTTACTAATTAAAATGTATGGCTTTAGAGATGGGCTTCAAACAATTTCACTAAATTTTGCATTAAAATCTTCAAAAACTAGTTGGGATGTTGCATGCATGCTTAGAGCAAGACTTCATTCAATTGGTGTTAGTGTGAATGGTTGAAGCAATGTCAATGGTTTTGATGTGTCAAATGTAGCAACAAAAGGTGTGACTAGTTGAAATGATGTCACTAATTCATTCAACATGAGCACTAAATAAACTCCAATAGATTTGGACACTTCAGGTTTGATTTGGCATATTCACTTTCTAAGCTCCATGTTAGCCTATCAACACCTCTTGAAAGCTTGTTTTCTTTATAATGGGTTTTCACATGATCCCAAAACAGATCAATTTCAAACCATTACTTATATGAAAATCTTGTGAAACATGAGAAATGAATGTGCAAGCTACCTTTCCTTATTTGTAAGAAAATATTTTCTTCTCTTTGTTTGCTCATTGTAGGTCTTGTGCTTTTGGTCTTTGGAGGAGGACAATATGGTTGCCATTGACTAGGTGTACAAGAATGATTTTGGAGAAATGCTAGAAAGCACATTGGTAACATGAGGTGAAAGATTTCCCCTAGGGCTATAATGTTAATTTAGTGATAGTGTAGTTGCCAACTTGCCATTGGGGTTAAATTAGAGGCATGAAATCAATAGTAATGCCAAATTGACATCCAAGGAATTTGTGCCTAACTCTAATGGAGCTACTTTCATTGCCAATCAAAAAAAATTCCCTATTAAACTACTTTGAAAATTTCATACATATAGATATAACGATCTACGTCCAACTTTTAAAGGAGGTTCACAATTTTAACATCTCACCACCATATTATATTGTTATATTATGCTATATTTCTATTTAATTGTTTAGAAATTCGTCAACCTTGTCCTTAAGTCCAAATTTAGGTTCTTAACACTTTCAAGGTTAATATAATTCTTTTGGCCTCACTTGAAAATGTGAGGGTACAAGTGTAGGTGCTAGTTCACATAGATTGGCCAAAAACATTGAACAAGTTCTGTACAATGTGATATGCTCCATTTAGTATTTCATCCAAGTCAAATGTGCAAAACTCTATTAAAGGAAACAAACGTTAAATTGGAATAGTAAATTAAATGCAACATGGTCTTCCACACAAAAAATGCACATGCTCATCATTGATGCTTAACACAAAATCAATTTTCAAAAAACATTATTGTACTTGAGGGTGCAAACATAATCAAAAGAGTTAGAATTCCAAGGTTAATCCAATTCTAAATATTGCATGTGACATGTGGCATTCATGTGTTGGTCTATAAATCCTAAATTTTGTATTTTTCATAGTTAGTGTACAAATGTGTAGTAGATATAAATTTGTTTTACCACATCTTAATCATATATAATGTATATTACCATACCCATTGGGCAACTTCATCATAAAATAATTCAAAAACAACAAGATGGTTTGTTTTGGAAATTATTCACCATGATTGTTAGAATAATGTGAAAAAAATGTTGAATGTACAAAAATTCAATCTCTCCTCCTACTACAATTTTTCATGTGAACACATATAGATTAAAATATGAGTTGTTGGGTTTAGGGGCATCAATGGAGGTTTGGAGCTCTTAAACTATAGTGAACAAGGAAAGGTGGCATGAAAAGGCTTGTGAGCTAATGCATGAAGTAGGGAGGTTAAGGACCTTCTGCATGAAGGTTGCACAAAAAAAGAGCTTTGGAGTTAATGGTGAAGTAGTGGTCACAATCTTGGAAGAATTAGGGAAAAATTAAAAATAAAGATGAATTAATTAAAAGAAAGCAATGAAGATCAAACCAACCAACAAGGATAAAACTACAACAAACAATTCATTAGGATTTTTTAAATGTTGGTATGTTGCCGTCAATTTTTTTTGGGTTGCAAACCTTGTTTTTCCAGCCCCTTGTATTTTTATGCCACAAGCATGTGAACAACATGATACAATGGAATTATAAAAAAAATTAAGTGAGAACATGAACACTTTATTAATGTCTTTATTTTTGTTTAAAATTTGAATATAACAAAAATTTTACTTGAAATCATTTATGGATGTACATTTTTCTAGCAAACATTTTTAAAGTATAAAATTTGAAATTCTTGTTCACTATTGCAACCTTTACAATTGGAAATGATGTTTCTTCCATTATTGTTTCAATATTCTTATCTAGATCTTTTTTTCCCCCTTTGAGTATATTTCTTTTTCAAATGGTATTTCTTTGAATAATGGATTTTTCATGTGCTCATCCATTGCATGTTTGGAATGTTTTGTTGAAGGCTTGCTCCAAACCACACATTGAACATTCTCTCTTGATCATGTCAAGTCAATTCACACATTGCCATGCTTGGAAAAGCCATGAACAAAGTAATGGTTTCAATAGACATACAAAAGTCCAATTTGATGTCCTTGGCTTCTTTCACATATGGTTTGTTATCAATGTTGTTAGTTGTATGAACATTGAATTCTTGTCTAAAACCATGTTTGAAAAGTTTGTGCAATATCATGAACTTGCTGATTATACATCAGTGAAGTTTGTTGGGATGAAATAAACAAAATTTGTGATTCATTTCTTTCACCCAAGTGATGAACCCTTTGGCAATCCAAAAACCAAATAAATTTGGAATCCTTATCCATGCTCATTTGTTCCACTTGTTGGTGTTTGTATGGTTGTAAAATGTGTTCCACAAATTTTTGCATGTTGTCAAGTTAGAATAATGACCTTATTTATGTATGTGAGATGCCATCTATCTTCTTCACACATCTTTTGTCCAAGATTATGAGGAGGAAGGCTTTTCTTTGTTAATCCAATAAATATAATTTAGAAGGGAAATAGGTTAGTTGAAGTTGAAGATGATACTAAAACTATGACTTGTAGTTTATTTTCCATACCATCAACCAAAACATGTTTTGAGCCCTTCTTTGCCCAAGTTTGAGTTCTTCTTATTAGAACAAAATGAATTTCATTTGGTCTACGTTCACCATTAATTCTAGTGGAATTGATAATGCCTTGACAAAATAGGTTGTTTTTTTGTGCCATCTGTAAACTTTGCAACTCTTAGTCATTGAGAAGTTTTCAAATAGCACCGGTGGTTTTCCTTAAAGTCTAATCCAAGTTGGTTCATAAACAATTTCATATCCAAAGTAAAGAAACTCTAAGTCCATTATTATTATTGTAATTAAATAAATTAGGTTCCTTTTTTTGGATGACAGTTCTAATCATTCCTTGAATTATTGCAACATACACATGTTGACTAACATCTCAATGTGCTTTGAATGGCCCAATAATCTTCAAGTGCGTGAAATTTAGACATGATGTAAAAATATTGTGCACCCCAATGTAGATTTGTTTTCCTTTCAAAATAGATTGTTTGACACCATATTACAACTCCTATATAGTAATTAACCATTTAGCTAAAGAACCTCTATTCAGATTTTCATAAATGCTTTTTGTTTCTCCTAGCAACTTGTATTTCAATTACAAGTAACATAAAACATGTTTGAGATTTCTATGTTGTTTCATTATTCCATAAATAGGATCCCAAAGAAAAGGCACAAACCTTTTTTGATATTGATCTAGCTTCATGTTTTTCCACTTTTGGTGCAAGCAAGACAACTTCAATTTGTTTCTTGGGCTACCCCATTGGTCTTTTTACAACTTATTTTTTCATGGAATGTTCCAACTCCAACTTAGCATTTAGTGCTACAAAATCACACTTTATGGTCACCTCCATATCCTCTTTATTTATGTGTGAAAACATACCATTCAACATTTTTTGCTTTGCCCATAACCACTCAATGACAACACATACAAGTTTAAAACCATCACCACACAAACCTTTAATTGATGTAGAAAAAAAAACATGCTTGTTGTAGGGCAAGATTAATGAAAAACAAGTCACCACTTTTAGATGAAAAAAAACTAGTGTTGGTAGATGAATTTAAAAAACTAACATTGTTAGATGAATAAAATAACAAACACCCATGAAATTTCAACAACCATTAAGATGAAGATCAAAGTTGAAATCATCATCATTTTTTCCCCAAAAAAAAGAAAATTTAAATAATATTTGTTGTGTTTATAAAAATATTTTTTCAAATTAGATAATTATTTAGCAGGGTATGCATTCATACTCTTTAGCACATAAAAATGAATAATTTTAGTTAAAGTCATATCCTTAAAATTCATAAATTTAAACCAAAAACAAGTTTGTACCAAATGCTGTGTTGTAAAAATAAATTTGATCAATTTTTATATATTTTTAATTTTTAAATAATTAATGTTAAGATCATTTTCAATCTTGAGAAGGAATGGTGCACATTTGATTTTTTTAAAAAATTGAAAAAGAAAATTGTTCACTCCAAAAGTTAGAGTCTCTTAAATATGCAAACAAACTTTTGATTTGCGTCAAATTTCAAATATTGAAAATTTCCAAGCAATGAATCTTATTTCAAAAAAATATTGACAATTCAAATTATTATGTTCCCCTTCTGATTTTTAAAAAAATATATAAATACAATTTTAAGCAATGTCCACCCCTCAGGTGACTCCATTGAATCTATTTTCACCCTTGAGATATGAAAACTAATTTATTTATTCTAGATATCCTTTATTTTTGAATGAAAAAGTGTGATTCAGTGGTTGAAAACTTCAACAATTTGTTAGAGGTTTAACATTCAAATATTTTTATAGCCAACTTATTAGTGAATGGATTTTATCCAAGAAAAA
>Ga0116231_10004131_pt1 | contig 29600 bp, 23 predicted proteins | sample S1TSphgellanicum_2_FD_89695 | JGI IMG/M metagenome (GOLD analysis project Ga0116231, IMG submission 89695) | Host-associated microbial communities from peat moss isolated from Minnesota, USA - S1T2_Fd - Sphagnum magellanicum MG | ecosystem: Host-associated > Plants > Peat moss > Unclassified...
AAGACAGGAAAACAAGAATACAGAATGAAAGCCTCACTGGCACAATTGAATTTTCTCCTCGAATGAAAACCTTCATAAGCTGTATAGATGGCACAAATGCTGCTTCGTGGATAGAAAAACAATTCGGTACAAAAACACCTAATTGTACACATCAGAACACTGGCATAAAACTTTGGAACTGCTACTGTTGCACAAAAAAATGGAAAATGGTGCTTCAGAAATCTTAAATTGCAATTGACAGTCTTCCTGCTACAAAATCACCTCAGAAAAAGAGCACAGAAACTAGGATCTTAGCAAAAGAAGCACTTGATAAATTTTACTATGGAGGCTGTTTCATTGGTACAATTGCCTCCCAGATAGCCAACATGCATCTACACTCAAAACATAATCTTAGAGAAGCTTGCTAATCATAATCTGCACGAAGGAGAAGCACATGTTACCTAGTGCTCTCTCAGGTATACTCCCAACTTTTCCAACCAGTTTTGTGTACAAAAACACTGATGGCAAGGGAAGCTAGATAGGCACAGCCTGAACTAAGCAGCCTGTTCCTCAGGCTGTTGTGGAGGTGCCTCATGGCTGGAACTTCGCCTCCAAATATCTGGTCGCTCATCATCCCGGCTACTTCGTTCACGATCAGAACCACCCAACCTACCACCTCCAGGGCCCCACCGATCCTCTGAAAGTCTTCCCCCAACAAAGGGACGTGCAGGGCGAGATGGTGGTCCATCATTGTAACCACCTCCAGCATACCTTCCACCTCCACGGGGAGGAGCATAGGTCTCCCCACGAGATCCTCCACGTGGAGGTTCATAAGCTCCTGGTCGGGCATGTGGAACCTCCAGGTCACGGTTCTGAGGAGGTTGATACCTGTTTGAAGGAGGTGGAGGAGCCCTGTCAACCTCCACCTCTGCTCCATGCTCAGACTCACGACTGGGAGCTAGCCCACGGCTTGCAAACAGCGGAGGCCGTCGTTCTTCGACTAGAGGACGGGCACCATGCCGGTCATTCCTGTTGTCTGAAAAGTCCATACCACTACGCCGGGGTTCTTCACTCTCAAGCCTCTTGCGAAGTGAGGGTGGGATGAACTTTCCAGGCTTGTCCTCAATCTTTGATTGTAGTGCTTCTCTTTCACGCTTCTCCCTCTCTTCAGCTTCAATCTCTCGCTGTCGCTGTTTTGCAGCAATCTCCTCCAGCTTGGCACGCCTGTCAGCTTCTTCTTTACGTTTCCGTTCCTCCTCTGAGACCAGAACAATCAAATTAGCACTTCATCAGGTGCTCAAACCTAAATGTTCAAAGTGGCATAACACCTGGACATGTGAGAATTTCGACAGCCTCCACCAGCACCTAGTCTTGCATGATACGTAAATCCTCACAAAGACCAAGAAACAAAGCAAAGACTGGGATAATGGAGAGCAAACCTTCTAGCTTTCTGGCCTCTTCTTCCTCACGAATTTTGAGCAAACGAGCTTCCTCTTGTCTTCTGTAGTATTCCTTCTTGCGCCTCACTTCTCGTTCCTGAGACCTCAATGAACGTTCCTCTGCAAGTCTTTCCTCACGCAAGCGCCTCAGCCTCTCAAATTCTCCCTCACGTCGGCTGACTACTTGTTGCTGGAAAAGATTCTGCTCCCACAAAATTGAGTCAGACAAAATACTTGGTTACAGAGACACAGTGCATGCTCAACAGTGAGGATCATGCAAGATAAAAGACACAAGAACACAGATGCTTCAGATCCATTCAACAAATACTACACATGGCAAGCACCTTGTCCTCAAGCATGTGGATGAGCCTGTTCTTCTCCACCAAATCTGTTTCATGCTGCTTCTGACTCTGATCGATTGCTTGCTGCAAACATGTACAGAACAAATCACGTCAGCCTACTCTTCCTGCCACTCATAAAACAAACATGTAGACCATTACTCATGTCTTGGGTGCCAATTGAAACAGGAAAGTTACCTCCTGCTGATCCTTGTAAAACTTCTCATCATCCTGCAATCGTTTCTGATGAGCTTCTTCAATCAGGGGTCTCTCTTCCTCCCGCTTGGCACGTTCCAAATGATCCATGGTTTTTGAGAGTTTTTGCAATTTGCGCTCCATTTCTGCCCTTTCTTTCATCTGTTCACTAAATGCCTCCTCCATAAGGCTCTGCTTAGTCAATTTTGTCACCTCCTGCATTTTTTAAGATAGTACAAACATTGTTAATTCATATTCTTTATGGCACACATGCCAAAGCCCTGCAATCATGAGCATCCATCAGAAACTGAGCCAACTACAAAAGGAACTCACCCCATCTCCTGTGGCCTTCTTGCCCTTTTTGCCTTTCCGCTTCTCAGCTTCTGCAAGGAGAGCTCTTGCTTCCTCAAGCTCCTTTTCTTCAATCTCCTTTCGAATCCTTGCTTCCTCTCGCCTTGCTGACTCATTTGCAAGCCTCTTGGCCTCAGCCTCTTCTGTCAGACGCTGCTGCTTCAATCTCTTTGACTCCTCTTCTCTTTCCTACATCCATGAAATGCAATCAGCTCACCTGTAAGGCATGCTCAAGGAGAGAGATGTGCTGGAAACTTGCATCACCTAAACAAAAAGCACTGGAACCACATAGGATGACGAGGGATTGACTTTCCACCCACCATTTCAAGCATTTGCCTTTCCTGTTCTTCCTTTCTCCTCTCAATCAGGACCTTGCGTGCTAACAGTTTCTTATGCTCTTTCTCAACAACAACTTCAAGCTCAGAAAATGGCTGACTCTGCCTGGAGGGCCTGTCACGTGTAGGTGGTTGAATCATGCTGATAGCCTTGTTGAAGCGCTTAGCAAGAATTGTGAGGTGGTTCTTTATCTTCTCAGACTCTAAATCCTGCCATACCAAAATCCCTTCAATTAGACAACCTTTCCATCAAGAATTTGGATAAGAATGGATGTTAGAATAAACAAAAAATTGACCTGGCAAGAGACAACTGCCTGGAACATTGTTGAGCCACATTGGTAGCTATGTCAAGGTGAGCATGGAGATAAGCAGTCCAAAATGAGCTGCCCAAATGCTTACCTGACTGCCAAAACTGACAACTCCTTTGAGATGATCAATTTTGACTTGAACAAAGTTGTACTTCACGGCATCAACTGTAAGCTTTTCGACAACAGAGAAGTCAAAGAAACTGATCATGTTGGTCAAGTTGGAAATTTTCGTCGTCTGATACACTTGAGACACCTGCATACCATAGCCACCATTTCTGTCAAAGGGAAAAAGAAGCTCAATGTTCTGAATGAATAACACTTAAGGCATACATAGGAATACCCACCACTCAAAATGCCAGTAGATAACACAAAATTGAGAACAAATAAGAAAACTTTAGGACACTGATTAATACAAAACAATAAGTTCACTCAATTCTTGAAGCACAAACCACCAGAAACATCAATGGAAGATGACAGGAGAATTTGAGCATTATTTTGACCAACAGAAGTCATGCTATGATAGTATATCACCACATAAGAGAGGACTACCTGCTGAAGTACTCTGAGTGTGGTGAGCTTTTCCAAAGCAGGGACATACTGCTCAAGCTGCACTTCTGGAACTGGTGATGCAGATGACAGCTTGTCACTGAGCTTCGAAAGCCTCAACATGTGGGGCTGAACCTTTGCTGCAAGGTCAAGTGGGTGGAACTCATTCTCAACTAAATTGTACAGATCCTTCACTTCCTGAGAGACATAAGTGAGCAGACCCTTTGCAACCTGCATGTTAACCAGCACCAACCAATAAAATAGAATGGGTTCAGAGATCCTGTAGACTGACAAGGAAAAGAACAATATTTCAGACAAATATGCCCAACTCTTGCTGATGCTACCATATATATCCAATGTCAGCTCTCAGCCTCATCAAAAAGCCAATTGGGCTTACACATTGAGTTTCAGCAGATAGTTTGACAAATAGACTAGTAGTATGCTCATCCTTTCTTAGCAACTTCACAGAACTACCTGTCAGAATTGTGCAAATATCTGGAGCCACACATTCACAGGTGGTTCATTTTACAAGCACTCAGAAAATCTGAAGGCCAATCCCCTAAGCCACAGACTAACAAACTGGTGAAAAGTTACTTACAAGCTCTGAGAGTAGGGCTGCCCTTGATAACTGCAAAAAATGACAACGAGAGATAAAAGTGTCAAGATCATGAGTCAACATACCAATACTAGAGCATACTACTCAATTACATATGTCAAGTACTATTTCTACACATAAAATACTTTAAATATGAAGTGAATCCAAAGATTTAGCATCACAAAACTTGCTTGGGCACAACACGAGCACTCACCACTTCTCGGGAATCCTTTTTGGGGTCAAGTGTGAACCCCAAAAGATTTGCCATCCGTATATTCCTGTCTTTCTCCATCTCCAGTTCAAAATGGTGAGCACCATGCTTACAATCATAAGGTGTAACTGCCAGGGTTGCCAATAGGACAGATGAAGCCATCAACTGTAAATCTTTTGCTGTGAGGTTCTTGTTGTAGCTTCTCTGAAGATTGTAAAGTTTGTACCAAGCATAGGCATGATAAAGGTGACTGTCAGCAACCCAGAATATCTTGGTCAACTTTGCATAGTAGATGGCCATCATCTGGGGTTTGGGAGTCTTTTTCACCATTGTCATCAGTCCATGGATATCCTCAATTGAACGGAATGCCTCCTGCAGATAACAGACAAAGCCATTATTCCTGGCACTATGCATGTCTTTTAAAACTTTTGTGTCAAACCCAACAGACATCTTAGCCATATTTGGTTTTATGTGTCAGCAAAGGCTACATCACATCCAAGAGAAAGATTCACCTGCCATAGCTCAAGCTCTGTGGCAATCTTGAGTTGCTCAAATCTGGTTTCAAGGTACAGCTGCAAGCTCTCTGGTTGAGTCAAATCAGGTCTATCCCGCTGGTCTCTGTACTTGTTAAGGTTTGTCAGATGGTTGCGGAGGATTTCACAGAGTCGCCGAAACTCAGTCGTACGCTTGTATTGTAAACAAAATTGGAATGCACGATGAGCTGTCATCTGTGAAAAAACAAATGACCCATGAGCACTTCCCAGGAGCAAGTAGATTCCACAAAATTCATGTGAATCTTCTATCCCAGGGTAACACAAATCTCAACACCAACTCAGAAATTTGGCTGCAATCCTAACTGATCTATTTGGAAAATTGGTGGGATACAATTGCATTTTCATCCCAGTACAGATTCAAAGTAACATGTTCAAGAGAATCAGGCATCCAGCTTGTCTGGACAAAGGTCAATATATAAGTAATTAAAGACATACGGCATATAAAGACTCGAGCTTGGAGTTGTTACGTAGAATCTCCAGAACAGTTCGGTAGGTCTCCCATAAGAACTTGAACCATGGAGTAACGAGTTCGCGGTCTGAGCGCTCCTTTCCCTTCTCCCCACTCACATAACTCATCATCAAATCCTCAGGTCTCTTCTCTGCCTCCAAATCCTCAATATCCAAGGTCACTTCAGCTGCTTGTGCCTGTGCTTGCTCTGCCCGTTCACTAGACAGCTGCAAGAAGTACTTTATCACCTCCTCCAGTGAGCTCACATTCACTTGCTGGCACACAATACGGTACTGGATGAGACCATCCTTTGCAAACCTGCCCTTCTTCATGTCTACACAGAGCTCCACATACTTGAACATAATTTTCTCAAGAGTTTTCTGCCATGCCCGGTATCTCTTTGAGGTGATCAGATCATGAAGAGCTTGCAATGCTGCCTGCTTCTGTCCAACATTCATCAACTCTGCAACCACTCAAGGCAACATTATCAATGAGCTAAGCTACAGACCCAAACACTCAACAAACCTTCAAACATGTCCCTGAGAGACTGCAAAACGTCCACTCAAGTGCCACGAAATGTAACCTCCTCTGTTCAAAGAGCCAGGCTGCAGAATAGATGCTGTCAACAGCTATCTCTCCACCCTAAATTAAGTTCCCAGATTCAGTAGGCCAGGGTCACAGATCAGGCCCCACTATCAAATTCAGCAATTTGGGGTCACATAAAATTGTCAAGACAATCTACTGAGGGCATCCACTGGAACTTTCTTTTCAACAATCAAGAACTAAGATAAGCCTTTAATGAGGCAATGCATCCCTTCTCTCCAATCTCAATTCCAGGCCATAAGAGCCTGGTCTACTACTTGATCAGTGGACATTTGGACTGTGATTGGCCCTATGATGCCGCAAACCATGTCTTTTCGACTGATTGAGTCTAACTGGGAAAATCCAACCTAAATACTTCAAATGACATACTGAATCCCATGGGTTCAATCAGCAAAAGCTAACACAACATTGCAAAACCAATGCCAACATAATTCCTAATAAGCTGGAAACGTGAGTGCATGTAAAAGTCGTGGATAGGCTGGCCAACAAATTTAGGGTTCTGGCATGATGCCCAAGCATGTGAGGAGTCTAAAGCATGATTCATATGCAGCAATGCTGCACTGCAGCTTCTGAAAAATCTTCCAACCTCTCCTATAGTGCACAAGTTGTTTTCAAGACCGAGATCCTATCCAAATTCTCCAACAAACAGCTTAGAACCTCGGTCTCACTCACAAAATTCAGCAGTTTCATAATCCACCAGCTGCACTCTTATCCAAAATTCAACGATTCTCTTTACTAGTAAGAGCAACCAGCTGATCCAGAAAGCCTAAACGACAAAGTGCCGCGTGCACATATCCAGGCACAGCCTCCGACAGCAATACAGAAGATGCTGATTCAAACTAGAAAGTCTACGAGAACCATCCGCAGAGGTAAAGAAAATGCCCTCAACAATTATATCACGCTACCTCTTCTACCTAAGAAAACCGGTGCAATACGCTAACAGTAAGAAAAGAATCAACGCAGAAACCAAAAACAACTCTTATACGAAGACAAAAGAACAAGAGGAGACACACACATGTGGAAATCAACGGAAAGAGGAAAAGGATTGGTTTCAACACTACCTTCCGCCCGCTTGAGAGCGTTCTCGGGCTTGGCGAAAGTCGCCATGGTGAGCAGAGACCGGCGCAAGATAACTCAGCGCCTCCTCTACGGCCCGCAGCGACACAAAACGGCAGCATATAAGGCACAAATGGAGGCAGAGAACAAAGGGACGAGAAAAGCCTCCACGGAATATGACAGACACACGGAAAGAGCAACAGCGATGGAGGCTACTACACTAAAGCAAACCCGTTCAGAGCGCCAAACCCTAATTTTGTCTAACTGAGCTTACTACCGTGCGGAACCCGAACTTGGCCGTTAGATTCCTCGAGAACGACCATCCGGACGGTGCAGATGGCGTGCGATACCACGCGGGCGTCAGGCGACGTAAAAGCCGAGTCGGTGCTCTGGTGTTTGAGCGGTTCTTTACTTGCAATACGAAACCGTCGGGTATTTCACCGGTTATGTAAGTTTTATTTCTATTTTTCCTTTTATATTCTAGGGACCAGCGTTTGATTTTGGTGTGAAATTTCGCCAAAATAAAATTTAAAAAAAAATAAAAATTTAATGATTCTTTTCATTTTTTTAGCAATTTTTTTTTCTAAATTACACAAAAAAACCCAAAATTTTCATTTTTTTCCAAATTGTTTTGCCCCCCCCCCCCACCCAAAAACTCAACCCCCCCAAAAAAAAAAAAAACTAGTGTTATACAGTTATTTAATTTTTGTTAATAACCTTTGAATTGAATTATAGTTTTTTTTTTGGAACCTTTGATTTCTATTTAAAAACCTTTGATTAAAATAAAAAAGGTTTTAATTTAAAATAAAATTCTAAAATTACAAAACCTTTGATGAAACCAAAGGTTCAAAAAATCTTTAAAAACCTAAAATCAAAGGTTTTATTGGAATCAAAGGCTATTAAAATCAAAGAAGGAGATAAAACAACAAAAAAATTCAAATGGTTTGCAAAATCTTTCAACAAGGGGAACATTCATTTGTTCAAATTCAAAGAACTTTGTATACAAAGTGTGAGAGAAAAATCCTTTAGTAATCCTTTGGTGTGTCCACCATGGACTTTCATCCATTCAGAAAAAAAGCAAGCCTAAGATGGCATATCTGAGATGAAAATTTGTGTGCTCCCAGAAATTGGCAAACCTTTGGAAGAGTCTGTTCATTCATAGTAGAAGACATTTGAAATAACTGGGACCCAAACTAGTTTTTCCACCAATTTTGGCGGTAAACTGAGTTTCATCCTGGCTTTCCTTTTTCTGAGCGCCTCCACTGTGCTATATATATTTGGTTGCTCCAACATTTATAACTACTATAATTACTCTCGAACCTTGTGCATTTAATGCTGAGTTTCAGCATTTCATACTGAGATTTAATCAAATTTCCTTACTTTACAGATACCACAGAAAGAGGGGATAGGGGGGTGAAAGCAGGCCCAAAGATAGGGTGACTTTGCAGATAACTCTATTATTGCATGTTAAATGTCACTAGATTGACAATCACTTTAAGATTTTATGACCATAAGTTAGCATAGCTTTTGCAACTGAGCTACACATGAGACATACTTTTGCCAAGGATGAATTCAGTAAGGATGAATTCAGTAGGGGATGACAAAATCTAGGTGTGGTACGCTCCATCAATTTACAAACTAAACTAATGAGCATAAAACAATTTTGAGAATTAAAATTTCTTATAAAGATTTGTAGGGCATGTGCTGATGGCATAGGATAAAGCAAATTGCAATAAAAATGGGTTGAGAAAAAATAAGAGAAAAAATGGCATGAATTTTAACTAATATCAACAATACTCAGCTGCTCCTTACTAACATTATTAAATATACCTAATCATGCCTTATTTGTTGATTTAGGTCTTTGAAATAGTTGTTTTAAAGGTCTTTCACAAGGCCAAATTTACATCATTTTTTGGACAACCTATATTTCTTTGTTCCTACATCCCCTTTTTCAACCTTTTTGCACAAATTGTCGCCCACAAATTGGTTCCGAATTCAAGCCAAAATTGTACCTCAAATCCTTCATGGATGCAAACTCTCATCCCCTTCGGGGGCAAAGCCAACAAAAGGGAAGTAAAACATGAGGAAAAAGCAATAGCCAAACCTGCAGGACCTGACTACCATTAACAAATAGGAGATGCAGTAATTTCATAATTTCATCACTCTCCTTTGCATTTATATCACACTCTCTCCTTTGCAATGCATTTGCTTCCTCTGTACCTTCAAGATCTAATTGCTCTTGTGCGAGCCCATTGTGAGCAGCTTTGGAAGAATTGCTTCATGAGTCCAACAAGCCCATTAGGCCACCCTTGTACCTCCACCGGATGTGAGAGCAACCAATGATAATCTTCTATTGCTTTCTCACTTAAAGGCTCCAAAAATTCGCTTTTTGCTACAATATCTACGGGAGGCATTCCATCAACAATATTGGTTTCAATGTTACCTCCATGGTTGTTGTTGGCCTCCAACTTCACTTCCGTCCCTGTTGTGGCCATGCCCGCTCCTTGTGCTACTATTTCATCCTTGTGCTGATTTTGGGAGGATATCTGTGTGTCTGCTACTGGAATCTCTCTTCCTGATTCACCTTGAGAAAGATACAGTGGAGAAGCTCCAACAAACACATCTTTCTTCTTGAAAGTTTCAGCACGAGCTGGTTGCAAGCAGAAATCAAGCCATTGAAAGGCTAGAGGAGATGGACCACGGACACGACCTCCCACTTTCTCACTTCTGATTGAAGTTGTTGCCGGTATACTCTGTCTCACCAGAATGAAAAAAAATCAGAAAGAAATAAAGCATCTCTATGAATAGCACAATTTGAACTGAAATCTCAAGAACAAATTCTGTGTCTGCAAGACAAGTCTCAGTTCAAAGACAAATTTTAACAGTGATGGAGCAGTCTTACCCAGAGATCTGCCCACAGGCTGGTGCCTGACTCTGGGGCAATCACAGTGACGTTCAAGGCACGTTTGGCAAAAGGGAAAACATCACTGGACCATCCCACTGCCACCCACACATCACCTGCACTCATTGCCTTCATGTACTCCACATCATCAAACAGCCGTACCTGCTTTTGCAATGCATGAAATCGCTCCTTCACAGCTTCTCTGCCTCCAGGGACTTCTTTGTCAAAATCCTTAGTATTGTACGAAGCCCCTAGAGACTTAAGAACAGCACCCACTACCTCCCTTGGAGAATCCACCATAGCGACTTTCCCAGCCAGTTCTGGCCTAAATAGGTCTTTCCAGTCCTGCGCAACATGACCAAGACATCAGTGCATAGAAGTTGCAAGAACCTGGCAGTGCTAAAAGACAGAATGAGACAGAACAAAGAGGACACAAAGAAAATCAAGTCAGGCACAAGATTAACCTTGATGGGTGGAATACCATTTCTTTCAAGCTTATCCCTTCTGTAAGCAATCAGAAAACTGCCCCATCTGTATGGAACACCCCAAATTGGACCTTGAGGATCGATCATACCCTCCGCATCCCTTCGTAGAAGAGTCTGAAAACAATAGGCCAGCCCCCAGATTGGAATCATTAATGAAGAAGCAGGACAAGTTCAACAGAAGCTCAAACTCCACTTGATAGAATGCAGAGCTCCATAAAAAGGTATTAACAAAACCACACCTTCCACTTGGAATCTAGCCTTTGGAACCACTCAAACTGCTCTGCATTCGTAATTGGCTCGATAAGGCCTCCTTGCACTGCTGTGGCCAGCCATGAGTCCCCAACAGTTACCAAGTCAGCTGCCATCGCTGATCGAGGTGTAAGGTTCCGCTTTTCCATGGAGGCTGCCATGTCTGCCAAAATGTCACTCAGACTTCCCTTAAACTCCACAGCCAACTTTGCATTCTTTCCCTGCGACATCAAAAATTCCTGCAGCACAAGGTGGCATTCAAATGGAATTCAACAGAAATAAAGGCAACAGACAGAAACACAGCATCAAAGCTTTTACAAGAACAGACGAAACAATTACATGCATGACACTTGGGCAACCCACCTTGAGCCAGATAGGAGGCACTGAGCCACGAAGACCCACAATTCGGAGTGGCACAGTTAAAGCATATGGCTGTGACTTCCATTCCTCATACATGAGCTCCTCTTCTGTTACAGGCCTGTCTTCACCACCTTCATCTGCTCCATGGTACAGCCAACAAGTAATAAACAGAGAACATTATTATGCTCAAAGACAGACACAGAGAAACAAAAGTCCTACATGGTGTTATCAGAAAGCTCAAAGAGGCTTACAAACTTCATGGATTGCTCAAAGAGGATTACAAGCTCAATGGGTGTGCAAAGAATCCAAGTAATCTCCACAAAGAGATAGATAAAAGTACCAATTTGAACGTCCCCATTTCCAGACAACTCTGATGCAGCAGCAGCAGCAGCAATTCTGAGTTCTCTATCCTCATCAAGATCTTCCAGCTCCTTGAGGGGAGGAAACTGATCATCTCCATCATCATCACCTTCCTCATCATCAAGGTCTTCATCTTCATCATCCTCATCAGTGAATTCTTCCTTACTATTGAACTCTTCAGCTTGGGTTTCTTCTCTTGTTGCACTCCTGTTCCCATCCTCATTCTCCATAGTCTCCTGTTGCAATGCTGGACTGGCCTGATCACCTCCATGCTTACCACCACCCTCTTCTTCTGCTGCTTGTGGTTCCTTGCCACCTCTGTCCTTTTCCAAACCTTCCACAGATGGCACTTCTGAAATTCTTACTGAGTCCAAACTGGCTCCTCCTCTTTCCTTTTCCTTCAATATGTCCTCAGATACTACAGAGGAAACAGATGCAAAACAAGGCAGAGGTTTGCCTTTTGAAGAAAGCTTCAAACCCAGGATTGATGCAGAAGCAGCACCAGCTCCCATTCCGAATGAAAGAACCACTGCCACACCTAGCAATTGCAGCTTTGCAATTCCTTGACCAAACAAGTCCGTTTTTTCAAACCCTGCTGCATTCCCCTTACCATCCTCAATGGAAGAGCTTGTCTTTGCCGTTGCATGGCGCTGAAACAAAGACGACGCTGTTGTTGTTGTTGTTGTGATGAGATCATTAGCTTCATAAGCTTCTGCAAGCACTACTTCCGTTTCCTTGCTCTCAGCACCACGTTGATGCGAAGAACCGGAAGAGGAAGAAGACTCTTCTTCTTCACAGCTTTTCTCACTGCTGGAAGAAGAGATCGTCATGGCTGACACTGAACACGAAGATTTGCAACGGAAACCTCTGCATTGATGACGATGATTCAAGCTCAAGTCTGAGAAAACTCTATTGTGTATGAACAGCGTTTTCACTCTGTTGTTGCTTCTTGAGACTCGAAAGCCGTTGTAAGCACATGACGGAATCCATTTCCCTGGAGCAGCAGCAGAAGCTGTTTCTTCTACTCTCCACAGACCTGACGCAGCTGCTTGCAGATTTGACATGGAGCTCAGAAGAGGAGGGCTCTCTCTCTCAAGAATCCCAACAAGACAAGAACTTTGAGAGACAAAAAAATTCTGAGCTCTAGGGATGTAAATCCTGGCATGCACAACCACAAGCACAAACCTCCCTTCACGAGATGATTCAGACCTTCAATCTGCTCCAGATACAGCAACTCTTCAGACCTCCAACAACAGCAGCTTCTTTCTGCAAGCTCCCCGATGAGAAAACAGACATGGTGAAAGAGTTCAACAGCAACAACAGCAGCAGCAACTCCATTTTGAGCATCGATCTCTAAAGCTTGCGCGTATCTATAGTTCGAGAGAGATCATCGGTAGAAGAACCATGCTATCTAGGGTTTGTAACTGGCTTGCAGGATCCGGATTTTTGCATCGTTGCCGTTATTGTCAAGTGAGAATATGTATGTGCACGCAGAAAGACGGAGGCGGAAGAAGGGAAGAGACGGGAAAGCATGCGCAAATGCTATGAAAAGCAACCGGACATGCGGATGTTGTTCTTCTACGTTCTCAGAGAGAAATGCACCAGGCGAAGACTGCAATAGAGAGGTAGGGTTTAGGGTTTAGGGTTCAGCATTCTGCAAACTTCCTTGCAGCATTCTGCATTCTTTCTTGCGGCATTCTGCTTCCCCAGATGTGAGCTTGAGGTGAGCAATCAAATAGACATATTAGTCCATTGCAATAGCACTGGGCATTCGGATTCTGTGAGCATTTCTCTCCATGTCTGCAGTTGCAGTTATTCTTCTTCTTCTTCTTCTTCTCTCCTGTACTCCACCATATCCTTCAACATGCTGTATGTGCTTTTCCAAATCCTTTTCAGCAATTTGTTGCTTCTTTCTTTGGTTAGAAGAAAGAGAGTTTATGTTACCAGAGTTTTTCAGAGCATTTTGCAAATGTGCAGTTCTAACTTTTAATGTTGTTATTGTCTTGTGCAATGTACAGGGGATGTGTGTAGAATGTGGGGGAAATTGAATGAAGCAGAAGGCAAAGGTTGTATTGTGGCCAAAGCTTTGCCCTCAATTGAGCTCTCAAAGAGGAACCAGGCAAGAAGCATGCTCTTGATTGTAGAGACATTGCAAAGCTCCATTGCATCAGACAACAACACAAGTTCATTGTTCTCTAGCAGCAGCACACACCACCCATGAGTTCTTCTTATTGAAGGTTTTGTACAAGCTCCACAGCCCACAAGCTTGGATTCAAGAGAGTGGTTCTCCATCTTCTGAAACATTCTGAAAGTTTGTGGAGAGCTTGTACATACCTTCAATAATCACAAGCACTAAAACTGCCCCCAAACTAAAATCTCACTCTGAAATGTGACAAAAAATTTCCCTTTGTTAGTACATAGTAAACAACACTTCAAAAAGGGTTCCAAATTTTAACCCAAAAAAAAGAAGAAGAAAGAAATGCTAAATAATTTTCAACACATATTATCATGGACCAACAATAATAGCATCATCACAATGTTGGGGTTTTCCATGTGCATCTATCACACAACAAGCAGTTGTAGAGTTGGGAGAATTTTCAAGTCGAGAAAAATCTCAGTTGAATAATTCCCCTCTCCTCTCCTCTCGCTGTGCATGAAAATGTAGTGCAACTAATTGGGTGCCAGTGTTGACCAAATTCTCCAGCAACTACCGTATGTACAGACCCAAATTTTTTTTCTAACCCCCTGCAGATGTGGAAAACTATGGAAACAAAAGGGCATATTGCATAAAATTGGTGCAACAATTTTTTCTTCTTCCCTCCAGAAAGGGAATCACAACATGCCCTGACTATGGATACAAATGGTCGTATTGCATAAAATGATGCAACAAATTTTTTTTTTCCCTCTCTCCCAGGAAGGGAAGCACAATAATAATGCATTTGCCCCCTGAGACAACAGCAGCCCACAAATTTTTTTAAAAAAAACAAACTAAAATACTCTTCTATGAGGTTTTGTCAGCTTGCACATACCAGGTGATCAAAGTGCTCTATTGTTGCTTGAGGTGACTCCATCTCCCCACTGCATGCCCCCGCTTTTCTTCTCAACCATGGCACATTGACCAAACTTTTAGAAGGCTCCTCCTGTACAGTTGAATCTTTCTTCACTTCATTTTCCTGTTCACCCATTGCTTTTTGAGCACCATTCTTGTCTGAAAGATTTGGTGAATTTGTTCTCATACAATTTGCGCACCATCGGGGTTCTTCCAACTTGAGTCCCTCTGGAGACTGCTCAAACTTAATATGGGAACTCAAGTCTATGGGGTTTTCTGCTGTGGCACCATTGCTGCTACCATTTGCTAGAGCCTGATTGCTCCCATTGCCTGATGGTGTTGGAGCAAACTTTCTCTTCTTCTTTGCATCCAGCTTCCGAGGCATCACATCAAAGAAGAAATTTCCTCCATTCCACACAGCAGCAGACACTTTGAAGCACTCAAAGAAGATATGAAGACGGTATGACTTGAACATGGGAACAGTGAGGGCCATGGTCAACACAGTGAAAATAGCTTGCAAAACCACGTACATGAGCACACGTCTCTTATCTCCCATAAGACCACATAAACGCCACCATATATTGTTGGCTCGTGAAGCTTTTCGAGAGAGTTCCCTGTTTGGAACACAGCCCCAACCAAACAGCAATCACAGAGTGAAGGACATTTCTTGAAATCTTGTGAGTTTCCTGGGAACTTGGCCCTCCCACACCTTTTGCATGAGGTTCTCTTGCTTGGTCATGATCAGTAGACGAGGAAACCAAAACAAACACATCAAAGAATGTAAGGTTTTGGAAATCATACTTGTAGGAGGTCATCACTTCAGGGTCCCCGAGAATTCGTTGACGCCGCAGCACATTCACAACAAGATAGTAGATCATCTGCCACACACTGTACACGAACAGTGGGACAACAAATAACCATATCCAAAGAGATTGGTTGCTCTCAAGTAAAGGCCACGCAGGCCAAGGTCCTGTCTCATCAGGTGAATGGGGGGAGAATGTTTGTGGATCCCACCACCGGATGATGAAGAAGACAATCCCTGCAGACCATTCACCACAAGCTCCCTAGGTCAACCAAAAGCCACAAGCCAAGCAGGAAAAGTCATGGAGTGGCAGCAACTTTTTGTTGACTCACCTGGAAGTAAATGGATAAGGACACCAACGATTTTGTCAATGGAGCTGAAGACAAGGCTGCACCGCCACACAATCAGTGCCCATGCCAATGGTCCCTGCACAATTGTTGATGGTAGACTGAAGTTCAAATGAGAACCTTACTTGTGTTTTAAACAGCTGTGACATAGCAAGCGACAATAACAGAAACAAGTTGAAAGTTTTGAGCAACATTGCACTGACCTCAGCAAAAGAGAAACAAACAAGAAACAGTTTGTCGTTATTTGGAAAGAATAGGAGGCAGGTCACAAATATGGCATTAGCATAGTAGCAGAAGTCCTGCATCCCAGAAAACACATTCAATCCTCAAGATGATGAATAAATGTCTCATGAGAAAAGATTAAGATTAAACCATGAGACTAAGATTCCTAGCTCTTGTCCTGCAAACCCACAAATAAAACATAAATAACACTCGAAATTCATGGTCAACAAAGTCCTTATGATGTGACCAAGAATAACAAGTCTCTTCTGACCCTCAAGCTTCACTGATAGTATCTTGTGCTGAGTTAGGAGACCCCATGCTGATGAGGACTTAATATGCATGTCATGATGCTTAGAAAATAAGCAAAGAAGACCACAAGTGTGCATTAAATTAGAGTATCCTGTTACAGTGGTCACCCAGCAATTCCCCACAAACTTATGAGGTGTACACAATCCCCCATATTCAAGAATGTTAAGAGTGGTCAAATCAGAGAATGGCCACACACATGAAGATTATTGTACCAGAAGGTAGTAATGCCACTTCTTGATTCGATAATAGATCCATCTGAGAGGGGCAATAGTGATGAAGAATAGGCAGTACAAATAAGGGATATCATCAGGCCCTGCAAGCAAGCACAGAATACCAAGAATCCAATTTACTAAGAGATTTGCATGAAGCTAGCGGCAATCATATTATGGCAGTGAACAACACCGATTTTGCATATGTTTCCCTAGAGAGAGCATCAATGATATCAAGCTCAAAACAGTCACAAGACTTGATGATTTCATCTCAATTCTTTTGGCAGTCCCTGTTGTAAAACCCTCAAAAATTCAAGTAGTGTTATGCAAAAGAACCATCTGAGGATTTAGAAGCATCAAACCTCCAAGATCAATATGCCCTGATGAACTCACATACTACTACCCTCATCTTAGCTAACCTTAACAAATTTTGTGCTGAGGTTTTGAAACGATGGATTGGTTAACTAGAGACTTCCACAAAACACCAAATTTTGTGCTGAGGTTTTGGAAGGATGGAATCTGCTAACTAGAGACTTCCACAGATCATTGGTGGAGAGCTCAAATGCACAAAAAGATTGCAAAAAAAAATTTTAGGAAGCCTGCTGTCTGGGCATGTGTAAGCAGAAGACATGGAACAAGAGCCTGCAATTGACTTACTTGATCCTAGCCAGAAGCAAAAGGTCCCAAAAGAAGCAACTCCCATGCTGTAAGTCACCTGCAGGATTTGGAGAAACAGAAAATTTCAGAAAATCACTAGAGCGATGCACTAAGCAACACTTGATAACATGCAGTTCAAACCAAACAGTGAACAAATGAGCATCCTTTTGGCATGACAGGAACACTTCCATATTGGGTCAAGGAAAAAGTGCAAGATTTTCTGAGAGACAAAACCTTAGTAATAAAGGCCTCATGCTCATCAGCGCGCTTGGCAATTTTTCCTGCTTGTTTTGTAATCATTTCCTTTGTCTGAAGGACCACCTGCATCCATCCCAGCACCGACAATGCCAAGCCAAAAATTGTATAATCTGCTCAACAGGGACTTGCTCAAGCACACAATTTCAAGCTGTCAAAAATGAGAGTGCAAAACTAGTCAGCTCAAATGGCAAATGCACACAAGTGTTGGGCATCAATTGACTCTTCTTCTTCTTCTTCTTCAAGGATTTTATCAAGATTTAGAGAAAAGAAACAAGCCAACCAACCTTAGGGGGACTTCGGCTTCCTTTCCGTCCCATCCGTTGCTGACCAAGCTCCTTCTGCTGCCAGTGTTCTCCTGCTTCGCCATTCCGATCCACATTATGGGGAGCCATGTAGTTCCCTAAATCCTAAAAAAGATTGAGTCCAGTTTCACAAGATTGCGCTTCTTTTGGAACGAGACCGATAATGTAGCTTTCCTTTGTTGTAGATCCGCTCTCCTTGCACTTGGAGCACTAGAAAAAAAGACCAAAAGACGATGCGCACGAGTGAGTGCCCCAACCCTGCGCACGTACTTCGCTGCGGTCGTATGTACTCTCCTTCCAACACTCTCTACTGACTACTGACTCTTCAACAAATGTCTTCAGGAAGACACTCTCGGAAATACGATAAGCTTCTGTTACGAGGATATTGCAATAGCTTCTCTTCCCCTAGAGTTCCCAGACGGGGGGAGAACATAAACAGTGCAAAAGCAAGCCGGTGTAAAGGATCTGGTGGAAAGGAAACTAAAACTTCTAGGTGCCGCTAAAAACACGGCTTCCTGATGTGAGGAAAGCAGCGCTTGGAAGACAGATCTTCAGATGAGAGAAGAAAAATAAAACTGTAAAAGAGTGCCAAAGACGGTGCAAACTCCTGATCGGGAAAAAAACGAAGAAGCAATGTCCTGAGAAAAAGAAACTTCGTTCCTAAGGGATCACTGAACACGTACAAGAGACAAGAAGTCATCACTCACATGAAGTTCAAACGTGGCGCAATGACAACAACAAAAAGAGCCAAAACAACAAGAAAATACAGATTCTCGCAGCATCAAATGACTTGAATTTCACAGGGAAAGGAAGCTTACAGCAATGCCAATGAAATCTTCTATAACTAGATGGAGAAGTTTCCAAAGAGAGAAAACATTACCTCCGGGAAGCTGAATCTTGAAAACCTGTTCCAGAGTCCAAAATACACAAGAGTCACTTTGAGCCAGTGAGAAGAATTAGGACTTGATCGGAAAAACGCTACATTAGAAGATCGAGTCGAAATTGCGGGAAGCTACCGAAATCTCCAAAAACCTCGGCATCCAGAATGGACAAGAAGAGCCACTGACCCTAAAAAAAATTAAAAAAATAAAAAAGGGCTTTGATCGGAAACACGCTACATTAGATCGAGTCGAAAGTCGAACCCCGCGAGAAGCGAAATCTCCGAAAACCTCCTACGGAATGCACAAGAGTGTTTGAGACAATGAAAAAATGGACTTGATCGGAAACGAAGCGGAATTTTTTTATAATTTCCTTGAGAAATACAGGATTTACTTGGCTGCAAGAGGAAGCATTTTTGAAACACAGAAACAAACTATTCCAGAGCAAAAAGAAACGAAAAACAAAAAAACGTTCGCACAAACGAACGAGCTCGCAGCAACAGCACCAGCGGGAGACACACACACACACACACACACACACACCAGCATCAGAGAACACTCTTCCCGAGGAGCTCCTGAAAACCTTACTATGGTTAAAAAATGGGTTGTGGTTTATCAACACCGGATCCTGGGTTACGACATTCTAATGCAGAATTGTCGAGCGGCGAGGAAATGAGACTGGGTGGCGAAATTCCCCAATCAGCGTCACGCGCGCGGTGGCGATCGATCGAGCGATGTCGGTGAAAAGCGCACGAGGAAACGAATGGACGAGTTTTCACGTTAGGCCTGGTCCTGTGTTTCGCCACTTGTGGGAATTTGTTTTTGGTCCAGAGGACAGGACATATTACGGGCGGAAAATCCAGGTCCTGATTCCTTGCCACATCGTCAGCGGGGGAACCTGAAACTGACCAATACGGAGGCTTTGCCACGTGCATGGCCTCTGCTTTTTGATTCCCCAAGGTATGTACTCTGATACCCTTATTAAGATTTTTTTAAAATAATATTTTCAGATTTTTTTTAAATCCTTTTTTTTAAAAAAAAACTTTTTGGTTGGGGATTTCTTTTTTTGGGAGAAGGTGGGGAGGTAGGTATTTGGAGGAAGGGGGGAAAAATAAGGGGACTAGGTAGGTAGTAGGTACCTAGTTCTTAGGTGCCTTTGTGAGGCGGAGCCAAGGGGTGGGGCCTGATTTTGATAAAGCTTGTACTTTGAGGCCTTTATCGAGCGTAAAGACCTACGCCTATTTTTTTAAAGAAAATTTCTTGTGATACGCACCAAAGAAAATAAAATGTAGGGTGTTGTGAAAAATGGAAACACCCCTTATGGGATTAGGGTTTAAGGTTTAGGGTTTAGGAGAGAATGTATATATTTTTCTTGAAATGTTTTTGCAAACATAACATTTGAAAAAATACATTGAGTGAGGTGCCCTTGCGATTACAATACAAAAATGTCAATCGACATGACATGTCTTTACAATGGTCTTCTTTATGGCCTCATGCTTGGCCCTAAGGTCAAAATGCCCATAGAGTCATGAGTCTTCACCTAAAGTAATTAATGGAATAAAACAACATTTTGCATCAACAAGAATGATTTATGAAATGTTTAGACTTGATAATTTCTAAACATCAACATTTTTTCAAATATCACCTACGGACTTGACTTGGGATGGACATTTTATATTGCCCCCTTTTAATTGTCCTCTTTTTAAAATAGATGAACTTTTTGTTTTTCCTAATTATTTTATTTTTTCCAATCAATTGAGATTTATTTATTTTTGAAATTTTAATACTTTATGGAATTATTGAAAACCTAAGTCCTCTCTTAAATCTTTATGAAGAGTTAGATAAAAACATGTTAATTCATGTTAATCTAATGCAATCTCATTTAAGTTTTCTTATTATTCAACTTTGAAATGTAAGTTTAACAGTTTGCACACATGAAATCAAAAGGATCTAGTGATTGATAATTAGTTTAACCCAATGTGGTAAATAGGAACCCATTTTGTGAATAACAAAAAGATTTTTAAAAAAGTCCAATATAAAATAAATATTAAAGGATAGAGTGAGAGTTAATCAAGGTAACTAACATTAGAAAAGGGGAAGAATTTGAGATAAATGTCACTTGGCAAGGCAAAACAAGGGTTGAAGTTGGGGGTAGTATGTTGTTCTAAGTAGGAAATGATAAAAGTTCTCTTTATTTTGTGCCCAAAATTAAACAATGATTGTGTAAGGAATAGAACTTAGAGAAGAAATATTCCTTAGATGTCTTAGGGCTTAGGTTAAAAATACGTAGTTCTTTCTTGATTTGGGGCAAAGCTTTTGACTAGATCTTTGATACAAGGTGATTGCTATAGCACATATCTTGTGGTTGTTGTTTATGAGTAAGGAGATCTTTCGATGAGCGATTGTAACGAAACTTGAAAAGGAGGTTGGGGCATACTAATTGTGCAAGGGGTGACGTAGTTGTTATTCATGATAAGATGATCCAAGCTAAGCTTGGAATGATATATTGTAAGAATCAAAGGTTGAAACATCTTGAACAAGCAAATAGGGTTTTCAAAGGTGGTAGCTTAAAGGTTATTCATGAAGAGACAAGTGTCAAGTCAAAAAATAGAGGATGACGAGAAGGAAGTCAATTAGTTCGACTATTATGTAGGAAAGATAGGTAGTGACACGATAACAAAAGGAGGAGGAATAAAGGTTGCAAGAAGCTCTTGGACACTCTAAGGTTTCCCTTTCCTACACATGGAAATGTATCTATGTTTGGAAGAACCCATGATATTTTAACAAGGGATCTTTCAAAAAGAAAATATTCACTATGAATTAAAAAGATAGTGTGAGCAAAGGTGGATGAGTTTGGTATGAGTTAAAAGAGATAGTGTGGGCAAAAGGAAGATGAACTTGGTAACCTAGATCTAAAGCCATTAAGAGGAAGGTAGGTAGAAATTAAAGACTTAGACCATTTGCAAACTTGTTCTATAATGTGTAGTGAAACATGTTACTAATTTACATATGTTTTTTCATTCTAATGAGTTGCATGGAGTTATGTTGGTGATTATGTAGAGGGGTAAAGAGATCAATCTCATCTTGAGTTAATATTCCTTGGTTAGCTAATAATCATTTTTGTAAAAAGGGGCGTGGAGAAGGGGATTTGTAAATGAAAGAGAAGAACCATAGTAATTTATAAGCATAAAAGAAAAGAAGGATATAAATATTAAAATGTGATATATATATAAACAAATGAAAGTGTGGTTAAGCTCTTGGTTAAGATTGTTACTTTGTGTGTGAGGTGGGTGCAAGGTAGGTAAAATGTGAACCCAAGGTAGGGAGAAAAATATTGCAACTATAGCCAAATAAAAAAAGTTCTCTCCACCCAACTGATCCATTTACTTAGGATTGTTAATTTAAGTGAGCTAGAAATAAGGGGATTATAATGGAGGAAGGGAATTTTTGAATAAGGTTGTGAAAGTCATGAATAAAAAAAGAAAATATCAAAGTTTATTTAAGCACTTATGTCATTGTGAAAGAGTTGAAGTTATTACAAATTAAAAAAAACTATTTAAACCCATAATGAATGAGACAACAAGTTGAACAAATTAAGACTAGGTTTTGGTTAAGCGAACCATCTAGATTTTCTTTTGGAAGATGAAATAACAACCCAATTTAAGTAGATGTTTATAATTTCATGGAGAATTTATATGATCTTGGACTACCAATGTTAGGTAATTAATTATCTTTTTTTCCAAATTATTTAATTTTTAAAAAATATTAATATATATTCTTAAACCTATGTGCACATATATATATAATCATAATTATATAATTATTATTTTTTGACTTGTTTTGAAGACATTGTCAATTCAATGATATCATCCATTGAGAGGTACATCTGAAAATGTGTCACTTTATGTCCTTAATTCTTGGCCATGCAATGCAAAAAAAAAGGAGAAGTAAAATGCAGACTTTCATCAAGTAGTATTTCTGTCCTTACTAGTACATACTCTTAAAGAAAGAAAGAAAAATCAATCAATAAATAAATAAATAAATAATTGAACATATATGTATATTGATGGGAAGCCTATCATCATCATGCTTGGAATATCCATGGAATATGCATAGAAGGTGGTAGAATGTGGAATGGAATATGATGTCATGGGTCTTGGGGGTGGTGTATGGGGGGGAGAAAGATGACCCATCATCTTTACGGATTATTACATGATTTTTAATTTTTAAAAATTAATTATTACATGATTTTATATATATATAAAAACTAGACTCCCCATTTCTTTCAACGTTAAATTCTAGTGATGATGAATAATCGAAACTGGTATATGGGGGATTTTTTTTGGGAATTGTTCAGATGATCATCCGTGGAATGGACCATTCCAAAGACAATTTAAAAAATAACTATCTCATTTTCAAGTCTAATTACTTCATTTTTTTCTTAATAATTTTTTTTTTCCTATTAACTTTCTTAAAAAATATTTCTCATCTTTCCAAATAACCATTTTCTTTTATAACTACCTCACTCTTTTTCCTTACTCTTTTTCCTTATCCACCAACAAGGAAATGAGAAAAAAAAAATTAACATGAGTCTTTTCATGTCCATGAAATGTATTTAAATTTAAATTAAATTAAATTTCACATTGAAATAAATAATGATGAATTATTGAAAACCATATGAAAACAGAAAATAAAATAAAATAAGAAATAGTTGATTGTAACTGGTAGTTGGGCAGCAACTTGGAGCTCAAATTATTTATCAATTACAAAATCCTGGTGGGTCAAGTAGGCGGTGTCACTGGTTTCATCACGTGAAGCACACAAGTCAGAAAGCCACTTTTGAAAGCACATATGCCAAAAATAAATAAATAAATAAATATAAATATAAATCCTTTAGCTTACTTTGCAGATTTGCAAAGGACATTTAAATTTTTATTTTTTTTTAAATTAAAAAAAACTTGTTAGACTAGAACCAACATCTACATTTTTTTTGGAATTTCATCTTTGTTCCAGACATATCTGTGCTGTAGCCCAGTAGGGTCCATTCCGCCTAGAACTGCCTTGAAGTTGATAGGGTGAAAATCCAGTATTTTTTGGTCAAAAAGAGGTGAAATTTTGCCCAAAAGCAAAATTAAAAATCAAAAAATCAAGAATGAAATGATTTTGGAGGGTTTTTTTTGGGTTAGAAGTGAGAAATAAAATAAAATAAAATAATAGTAATAATAACAATAATTGTCAGATTTTTATATTTGGTTTTAAGTGTGTAACCATAAATATAGAAGCTAGTACCTGCTTCCTTTTTCCCACGACAACCCTTTCCCATCCAAGATGTGTCTGGTGATGCCAAGACACATCTTGGCATTGCCTATATATGCTTTGGTTCCTGTTAATGCTTATTTGGAGCTTGTAATCGGTACCTAAATGCCGATTACAAGCTTAAAAACATGCACAAATGGGTCCTAAGTGTGTCTGGGCATCATCATCCATCTGTTTTGAGAAAAAGATCGAATGAGGCAAAGGGCAGACAAGGGACAAAAAAGAAGCAAGCAATCCTTTTGTATCATCTACAATAACAAGTATTTGCACATATAATGGGGTGGAGGTGGGGAACCAAAAGTGGAAGCAGCGGAGGGTTTAGGGTTTAAGCTCCCACCTCGAGGGAAAAAAAAAACTTAAAAAAACCTTTTAAAAAGAAACCCTAAAAGAAAGTGCCTGAATAGGACACGAGCAAAAAAAAAACTATACACATACATAAATATATAAATTAAATACATACATATTTATAAGGCATGCATGTAACATATTGCATGTATATAAAGAGTTTTGATAGTCCCATGCTTTTTTATTTGTGTTGTTACCAATTCTATTACAAACTTTGGAAGTTCGATTCCTCTAGCCATTGGCACATTTTGTCAACACCATGGAGAGAATGTTGTTGAGTAGGGGTTCATAAGAACACACAATATCTGAAAGTTATTCCATATCCATTTGGATAATCAAGGCTAGCTAGTTTTCTTTTTCCGAAGGAATGGATGGATAGATGGATGAATGGATGAATTTATGAAAGGATGGATGGATGGGTGAATGAATGAATGTATGGAAAGATTCATGATGAATGGATGAATGAATGAATGAATGAACGAAAGGATGGATGGATGGGTGAATGAATGAATGAATGTATGGAAAGATTCATGATGAGTGGATGGATGGATGGATGAATGAATGAATGAATGAAAGGATGGATGGATGGGTGAATGAATGAATGTATGGATGGATGGTGGATGGATGGATGAATGGATGGGCAAGTAGGTAGTTGGTGTTAAAAATGTGAGCACTCAAGTGTCAAAATCTGCATTGCTATGGAGATTGGTTGGAAGCAAATAGTGATATCCTGTACTTTGGTGCATGAGAGAGAAATGATAAAAGGGCCCAAATGAAATGAAAGTATGACAGAATAATAATAATAATAATAATAATAATAATATTGTCACCAAATATTATATGTTCATTTACAGTTTCTTTTGCAGGCTTTTGAGTTGCCAATTTCCCCACCAGTCAAATGTATTTATTTATTTATTAATTAATTATTAATGCAAAGAATGAGTGTCTTATTTCGGGTTTTCTAATTGCCAAAATTTCAAAAAAAATTATATGCAATCAAAAAAAAAAAAAAAAAAACTTCTTCATACATGTATTTTTTGGAGTTCACCTCAGTACTTTACATCCATGCATATATCTCTTCTAGAAAACAGAGGATGGATGGATGAATGGATGGATGGATGGATGGATGGGAAAATTCTGCCTACTAGTAAGAGTGAGAGAGATCTTGGCCCTTGGGGTAAAATCTGATCTAACCTGACAACCGTTAGATTGACCGATCCATCGATAGGGCTTTGTTGTTGTCCTTTTTGGGGTGTTGTTTTGTGGGGAAGGACAATTCCTTTTTTAACCAAAAAGGCTTTCAAATGTCAGGGAAAGCCCATTTTGCTTCAGTCATTTTGAGTTTCTCGGGCTTTCCAGATCATCAATAAATAGGCCTATGGCCACCCACCGACCACAGATATTACCTAATGGCCGGCCAGAGTGAACCCCTCGCACCTACCGGTGCCACCCACCCGCCAATATGGATGTATTTGGATGGATGGATGGATGGATGGATGGATGGATGAATGAATGAATGGATGGTGTGTGGATAGGAAAACACTTTTTTTTTTTTTTGGGTTGTATTCTTGTCCCATAGCTAACCACAGTGGTTAGTTATGTACTAACCATTCACATGCATCTACCTACCTGATAACCATCAATTGTGTTACTTACTTACGAAGTGGTTAACCACTTACATTACCTACCTACTTACCTATGTTACTTAGCCCACTTACGTAGGTAGTTATCTAGGTAGTGTGAGTGGGAAATAGGAAGATTTACGAGATAGATTACCAAGGTGGAAGTTGCGGTTAATGTAACTAGGTATGTACATAAGTGGGTAAGTATTAGAGGTAAGTAGGTAGGGAATGGATGTAATAATTATGTAGGTACTTAAGTTGCTAAAGCACTACTTGGTGATTACCAAGTAGGTAGGTAGGTAGGTAGGTAGATACATGTGGATGGTTGATACAGAGTTAACCTTTGTGGTTAGGTGTGGGATGTGAATACAAGTGATGAAGTTTTTTCTTGTTCATACATCATCCATCTTACATGGTGACTTAAAAGATAGAATCAAATAATTTCATCTAGGTTATTTATTATTTTCCATTATTTGTAATGGATCATGTGTAAATTTTAATAAGGATTGGATAAATTAATTCAATAGCACAATCTATTATGATGAATGATCATAATAGTAAGACAATGTGCTCCATGTTGATGATAACAAAATAAAGTATTGAATTTGAAAATGTGGTAGGAATTTTTCACTTGTATTAATATTTTGTATTCTTGTTTCATTTAAATAAATGACATGGGATGTTAATAAATTTGGATATGCTAGAAGGTCTTCAAACAATTTAAAAAGGACAAGTATTAAGAAGTTATATTATATTATATATTTTAAAATATTTTTTAGGATAAATAATTGATAGTTTGTATTGTGCATATGTTTTGAGATGAGACATTTTTTTTTAATAAAAAGATTTATGTGAAAATGGAGAAAATAAATACAATTGTTCCTTAAAATAGATTCTAAATTATGTTGTGTATATCAAACCATCTTTTGTATATCTAAAACCCCATTAGGATTTGGTTATCAATTTAAAATATATTAAAAATTGGTCACTTTTTTTTGGTTACTAAGATTAGTTTTAAAAATTAAAGTGTTTTAAAAGGGGGGGGGGGGAAGGGAGCCCTTCTTGGGGGAACACTTCCTCCACAAATTTGAGTATACTTCATTGGTATTTTAAAATTGTCCTTCCATACGTGGTAACAATAAGGAATAATATATCTGCATAGTAATGCTTTCAAATTGATCTATCATATTCAATATTAATGTTTACAAACCATAAAATATGTTTAATTGTCCCATTGTGTACCAATCATTCAAGAATTATTAGTTTGAAATGATTTGAGAATCGAGTATGGCATTAAACACATCATAGGACAATTGGAAAACAAAAGACATAATACAAAATGAAAAAGCCATGCAATATTCACAAAGGATTTGTACCAGCCATTTTTTTGTGCAAAATTTCAAATTATTGTGAAGATTTGGAATTTTTAGGTGACAAATTCAATGATTTTGTGAAAAAAAAGTCAATTTTTAAAAATCAATTTTTGGAAAATTAAAATCACCCAATACATGGTTTAAGTTTGTAGCCAATACATATAAGGATTTTTTTCTTTCGTAATTGTAAATGGAAAAATTTGACTATATTGGTGTATGGATGATTGCCACCTCAACTACATCACAAAATTGATGATTTCCAAACCTTGATGATAATTGGAAGAAATTCAAAATGGTTATAAACTTCATTTTAAATAAGATACTTGATTTGAAAAAATACATATGTAAGAGGCCTAAAAGTGCCCTTGCCCATTACCAAATAATTGTCTTTCAAGCACCAAATAGGCCACAAACTAGCTCCAAATGCTTAGGAAACCCATCATAGCACAAATCATAAGGATGACTTGAAACTGGGTTTCATTCATGGGTTTAACATCAAAGTAATAATAGCCCCAATTGATTGCAACTCATAGGCACATTTTAAAGTGGGGCTTGTGGGTTCAACTTATCTCCAAAAAGCCCATGCTAAGTGTAACCCTAGATTTACATGGGCAATATAGACAAGTATTATCCCTATTAGAAGAAGAAAAACCATGTATATCAAAAAGGCTGGGATGGGAACCCATCCACAAGAAATACTAGATAAACAAAAGTCCAAAAACACATGTCACAAAAAACACATAATAATCAGGACACCATTAATACAATAATAAAATAAAAGACCATAAACTAAAAAGGCATCATCTGTCACAAATTGGCTATCGATAAAAGTATATTAGTCACAATGTGTGGAAAAGATGAGGAATGTCTCTCAAGTGGCACAACACTGAAAATTTGTTATAGCATGCACACATAGACACACGTTGTCGATGATAAGAAATAAGCATCATATTATTTAAAGAGAATCATTATTTACAAGCTATAATGATCTATGCACAAGAAGTCAAAAAACAATCAAAACACAAATGAAAGTGACTATAAGTTTCCATGACAATGGAATTGAGTCATCTCGTAATGCATGCTCTATATATAGGATCATGTTTTCTTCTAAGCAACAATTGTTGTTACATGCATTATTGTGAACAATGTGTGTTATATCACATTTGGATAGGTTGAATCAACTATGACAATGTCCTATATCACATCTGGGTAGGTTGAATCAACTATAACAACATCCTCTAAGGTCTGAAAGTCATCTTTGATGATCAATATATCATATTTGAGCAAGTTAAATCAACTATAACAACATTCATTAAGGTTTGAAAGAAAGCCATCTCTGATAATATATCATATCTGGGCAAGTTGAATGAACTATGACAACATCCGCTATAGTCTGAAAGCCAATCTCTAACGATCAAAATATCAAACTCATCGTCACACAATGCATGATGTTATACCATATTTGAGCAAGTTGAATGAACTATGACAATATCTGCGAAGATCTGAAAGCCATCTCTACTGATCAAAATATCAACTCATCATCAAATCAAATGTGACAAAGAAAAATAAATGAGAAACCTCTCTTTCTTTCTACGGTGTGCTCCACTCTCCCAATTACGGTATTGGGCATTTGGGTCCATTTCCTGATCCAGATCTGGATTGTAGGTTCCAGGCTCATGTTCTAACTGGAACTTGAATCTGGAACTGGACCCAAAATCAAAATTGTGCAACCAGTTACCACCAGCCTATAGTTTCTTGCCATCAAATTTGGAAAAAATTAATGGGAAATGGAATCAAAGGTTTCCAATAAGATTTAGAAACTGGCTATAACCATAGCCAAGGTTTCTTTTCAAAATCAGGTCCAAGTAAGCCAAATTTGGCTAAAATCTTCATATGGACAAAAATGGCCAAGTCGTGTTGGACCAATATGTTAAGAGAACCAGGGTTATATATAAGAGAACCCAACCATCCTTGTATTTCAATTGTAGTTTACATTGGCTCAATATTTGTACTAGTGTTGTTATTTATTTATTATCATTATTTTCCACTTTTGTGATGTAGCTCAAGTGGCGATCATCCATAAGCAGGGATTATTTATTTATTTATTTATCATATTTTTGAGTTATTGTCAATCATTCTCTAGGAAGATTGAAAGACAACACATTTTTTGAGAACTGTAAAAACTGTGCCAAAATGTGGTCAAATTTCCTCCAAAAATAACGCTTTTTTCTCAAATTTTTCATGATTAAAAAAGAAAAAGAAAACAGGGTATCTGCAACGGCATATTCCCCCCTTTTTTCTTTTCTTTTTGGGTCGCCAAGGTGCTAAATTTTTTCACCAAAAAGGACATTTCCATATGATTATTTTAGCCAAAAAAATTGGCTCCAAACAAAAGTTTTAAAAAAAAAATTAAGAATCCTTTTTATAAATCTGGCTACGTACAATAACTTAATATAGAATCTGGCAATTCATAGAACTTTCTTTCCAATTTTACAACTAGAAAAGCACCCCCCCCCCCCCCCCCACCACCTCTTTTTTTTTTTTTTGACAAAAAAAAAACCAACCACCACCCCAACCCACACACCACAACCACACAC
>Ga0116231_10004132_pt1 | contig 29598 bp, 25 predicted proteins | sample S1TSphgellanicum_2_FD_89695 | JGI IMG/M metagenome (GOLD analysis project Ga0116231, IMG submission 89695) | Host-associated microbial communities from peat moss isolated from Minnesota, USA - S1T2_Fd - Sphagnum magellanicum MG | ecosystem: Host-associated > Plants > Peat moss > Unclassified...
TGAACCCAGGCCACAGCAAGGTGTTGGGCTTGAGTCATTCAGAATGTGTCATACTTGGTTTGCTGAATGGTGGTCTCATTTCTTCTTGCACTTGTGACTCCATACTGAAGATTTTAAGTTTTAGCACTCCATCTCTGGAAGTTGCATGGGCCCAGACTGGTCTATATAGACTGTAAATTGCTGAGACTAGAAGTTCATTGCAAATGATGTATTGTTGCTGGATAACTATTCCTAATGACATTATGCTGTCCAAGCAGGAGAAATATTTTGTAGTTGTACACAGATGTAGCTTGCCAGAGACACATAGTATATGCTGTTACACCACCAAATATTCTACATATCAATAGATTGAATTTTTTTGGGATAATGGTAATTAACCTTACTATTAATGTGCAACCATGCTTTGAAAATACACTCCTATGCTCTAGAGTAGAGCTAGGGAAATGAACATGCATGCTAATGAAACACCAATTATGCAAATCAAGGGCCCATTTTCTATGCTTGGATGGTTTGGCATTAGACTACCTATATTTGCGAAAAACTTATAGGTTTGAGTCTCTTGATTGCAACACATATAATATTCACTTTGCAAGAAAATCATCAAAAGTCTCATTAGTATTCCTTATTACCTAAAAAAAGGTGACCATAACAATATAAGAAAATTTTACTAACTTTGCTAATTAGGATGAAAGGTGTGAATTGACCTTAACATGATTGCTTTAAATCATAACTATTGTTCAAAAATTTCACAATTTTTTTTTTCATCATCATGAAATGTTTAAACAATGATGTAGTAATGGTTGCAATGATACATGAGCTACTAACAATTGATTTTGGTTTGGAGTGAATGAAATTTGTGGGAATCCTATTGGGTCTTTAATTTTTGGTGTGTGAAGTTTGGCAATGGCTAATTGGTTTTGCACTTGGAATTATGGAAGCTTACAAGGATGAATCATGTAATGATGTTGCATGGAGTTGGTGTGTGAATGAATAAATGGGGGACCTATTTCATTAGTTGAATAAAGAATTTCCATGGTAGGAAGCATTTTGACTTCTATGTTTTTGTGTTGAGGAGAATGCACTACAAAATAGATATTTGCACTTTCAGTTTTAAATTAAGCATAAAGAGGAACTTTGTAATTTGCTATGTAGTTATACCTCTTGAAAGCTTAACATGAATAATAGAGAGAGGAGCTTAAGTAGACAATGATATATTAAAAAAATTGTCTTGATTCTATGAAAACATACAAAGACATGTGCAATCTTACAATGTTGTGAGAGCAAAACCAGAAATGTAGGAAAACCTGAAGTGAAATCTTGTACTCTCTAATCCTAGAGTGCCTTATTCATCCATGTAAAACATGTTGCCGTAGCAAGTTATCTTTTGTAGGAGCAAAGATTGAATCATTTCTTACATCTAAATCCTAGTTTATGAAAGCAAAAACCTTTAAGCTAGATTCAAACCAAGGTTTACTACAAATATTTTTATTCCATTTAACTCCCTCTTAATTTGGGAGTGAAAATGACCAATCATAGAACTTGGAGTAAATTAACCCTCATGTTATTCACACAAGGAGATAGATAATATAGTATGGTGGGCTTAATTTAGCTCTATGTTGAACCATTTACATTGAGGGGAAGTCCAAACTATGCAAAATGTTTGGGCAGCTTAGTGAAACTTACAAATGTATTTTTTCCTCATGCTGCCAAAAACAATTGGGCACTTTGCAGAAATTTCCTGAGAATTTTATTGTTGGATGGGTTGAATTTGTTCTGGCAACATTGGGAATTTTATGCAGCTTGATAATTTCGGGAAAATTACATAGATTGAAAGAAATTTCACTTCTGCCCAAAAATTTGGGCACTCTGGAAAAATCTTGATGCTCGAAAAAAAATTTGATAAAAAATTTCCAGGATGCTCAAAAGATTTTGGGCAGTTTTGGGATATGTCTGCACAATAATGTTGGGCGTATTAGAAACGTTAAAAATTTTCAATTCTGCTCCCAAAAATGTTAGGCACTTTGGAAAAATCCCAATGATCCCAATAATAATAATAAATAAATAAAAATCAAGAAGTTTGGGAATTTAAAAATTCCAGTTCATAATTTTGGGTAGATTATTGAGGTTAAAAATAGGTTTCATTGTTGCCCAAAATCTCAAGCAACATGGAAAAATGTTCATAAGTTCTCTAAGCTAGCCAAAAACTTATGGCAATTTGCAGAAATCCTGAGGAAATGTTTCCAAGGTGGTTGAAAACTTTGGACAGATTGGGAAATTTTATTCAGGTTGCCCAACAAAGTCCCTCAAGTCTCCGACAAGTCTAGGTGCTCTCTCACATGAAAGAGAGTATGTTGACTAGAACAACATTAGAAGCTCTTCCTGCTGCCCTTTCAATTGGCCAAAAAATGGAATATTTTCTTAATCGCAAATTGCCTTTAAACAAGTAAAAAGGGCACATAAAATCCTTTATGTGGAAAGAAAATAAAAAATATTTTTGCATTATAAATTACATCTATGTATAGATAGAAAAAAGGGCAAATGACCAAATCTTTTATTTGGAAAAGAAAATTCAAATAAAGAATTTTTTTATTTGTCTAGTGGTTTTTAAATTTTTAGCAATATGTTGTGGTTGGTTTCTTGATATCCTTGTGGCTAGCTATACCCTTGTGGTTGAACATGTAAACTTGTTTGAACATTTTGGTGCAATTGGTCCCCATACTCATTCATTGTTGTTGTAGACCGTGTTGTTATGAAATTTGTTTTTGCTTTCCTTTCAATTTTCCTTTAGGCTGCATGCTCAGCCAAAATCTAGGAATCTACCACCATTTTAACCCATTTTTCTTCTTTATCCTTTTTCTTACTTTCATTGATTTCTTCTATTGTTTCTTTCATGATGGTCTTTTGTCACATGATTATTAGATTCTCATTAAAGGTCACCACATGAGATTGAGAATAGTCTACCAAAGGCTCTTAGCCAAACTTGGTTTTTCTTGCAACAAATGCAAGAGTGACAACAAGTTGGAAAAAGGCCTAGTCTTGGGATTGGTTTTGTCGAGTTTGAAGTTTTTGTGAACATTAGAAAAAATCTTGTCCATTCTAACCTTGGACATTGTGACTAGTGTTTAAATTGGCTGATTTGAGACTACAAACATGTTAGTCCTATGTGTCACCTTAATTACAAGTCTTTTTAGACGCATATATCATTACACCATGGGTGAAACCAAGTTTTAATTGTAAATGTGACTATAATTATAATTGCTAGCTAGGATTTTTGTTGAAAATGTGGATGAAAATGAACATATATCGTCTAGTCTTGATGACATCCATTGATAGATGATAACTTGATCATTTTTATAATTAAAATGGTTTCTCTTGTAATTACAATAACATATCCTACCACATGTACAAAAAACCTTGACTACATGCATGGCATAGTTTGTTATTAGATTTCAATTGAAATATTATCCATTCAATGTATTTATCCGTGGGTCTTGTAAATGTAGACATATCCATGGATAAAAACTTTAAATGGGTCCATTAAACAAGCCTTATGGGTCTTCCAATGTATTTCAAATGTGACCATTATCATGTACATGACCATGTAAGCATGTCATGTTGCACCAAGTTGTTCACTAAATGAACAACCAACTACATATGCACAAATCCAAAAAATATCATAAGCATTAAACAACAAGGTCATGACCTAAGAATATGTGTAAGAACATTTGAACATTTGCCAACAAAAATGAACAAAATGTAGAAGAGAAGTATGAACTAACAAATAGTTGAATACTTGAGTCTTACATAACAAAACCATAAACCATAGATCTTGAAGAGCCACAAAATCCACACTTGTAAATAAAACATTTCATTACCATTTTAAATGAATTGTGTAAATGTTGTAATATGGAATGAAATGTGAAAATGTTCACAATCTAAATTATGCTACATCATCCATTTCCAATATGGCATGCAAGGTTTGAGTAGCTAGGAAAAATTCTTTTTTATTGAATTCTATCGTGCATATTAATGCCCTACTACTATCTAAAGCTATAAATTCTAGTAGAGTTTCAAGTTGAAACATAACATCGTTTGTGTCATTGTAATCATCAAGTGTGTCTACAACAACTCAATGATTTTTGGGCTCCTTTCCAAGCACAATCTTCATGATGACTTTGGATCACTTCAAAAAAAACACATGCTAAACTTGTGCATGAAAAACAAATGGTTCATCAAACTCATATAATGTATATGTGATAGAAATTTTGCAAATAAAAATGTTGCATCATTTCATTTGTAGGTGGGGTTGCCTTTATTGTCAATCCCATATTTCACCCAAATGTAATGAAACAACATAAATGGTGAAGTTGTTGGACCATAATAAAATTGCAATTTTTTTTCAAGGTCCTAATTACATATTGGATTTGACCAAACACATCATCTTCACTCCCTTCTGATTGTTAGAAAATAAATGCAACACCAAAATCATATGTAACTAACAAATTACTTTGTTCATTGTCAGGGGTTAATGCATGGTAAGGTGGACCAATTTTGGAGTGATTCAATCCATTTTTCTATTATATATGTGTGATTCAAACTGCCACATTGTTTTTTTATCATTGAAATTGTAATATGGCAAACACTTTGAGATAATAGATTTTGATATGTATATAATGCAATTAATTGAAATGTAAAATTCATAAAATCACAAGAGTTATTTATGGACTTCTGAAATTGAAAACCAAGGTTGTAACCTTAGTAGCAATTTAATGAATGGACTTTGGTTTCGTACCATGATGGAGTTCCAACCTTGTTATGGATTTGGTTTTAATTTTAAAATGTAACGATGAAAACAAAATTGAAAGGTTTTGCTTTATATGAAATGAAGTTTATGAACTATGGACTTTTACATGGTGGAAACAATTAAATATTAACTCATGTTTCTTCAAAATTCCACATCACACTTTTAAAAATATGTGATTTGTATTGAAATTTTGCAAAGAGGCCTTAATTAATGATATTTAAATCGAAAAAAAATTATGGAATTTTTTTGATGAAATTGGTAAAATAAAATTTAATGACATTAAAGCCTTCAACACATGACTAATGTCACCTTTTGGAAAAATTAACATTAGCTGTTAGAGCTTTTGGGTTTCAAAAAGGGGGAAATTGTTATAGGGTTGATTAAAGTTTTAAAAGGCACTTTTGAAACTATTGAAGGGAGATTTGTTATAGTAGCTACATTTTGTGCCATAGTCATCACACTCCTAGGTCATAAATATTATACTTAAAATTTTGTTACTTTTCACATATGTTAGAAGATCTAACAAAACACATCATATTATCATTCAAATGACTTGGGAGGTCTTGTTTTTGGTGATATAGAATTTCAATTCAACATGAATGGACAAATGAAACATTAAGGTGTTGAATCATGTTCAAGCTTGGGTTGATAAAAAAATGGTGGCATTTTTTATAATCCAACCCATTTCTTTAGGTTGGGTTTAATGGGAAATGATGCACCCCCAAACTCCTTGGTAGATTGAACTATGAATCTAAATGTGAAAAACAACATAAGGATAAAGAATTGGGGCACGCTCCTTGGCTCGCAACATTTCGGGGGTAGAGGGGCATGCTAGAGCTCTAGAATAAGGATTAAGAAGAATGACAAGTAAGTCAATTACTCACATGGACCTGCACAAACCAAACAACAAGTTGATTAGTGCATAGCTATAACATTTTTGGTGCATGGACGGACCACGGGCAAACACGGACTCACAAGATTCACCACAGCCCAGACTTGGGGGAAGCCACCACCTTTCCCTTTATAGTATTTTGTGTGCCTGGCCACGAGGCCAACACCTGAATGTCATTTTCTCCCGGGACTCCCAAGTTGGAGTCCCAAAATTCCCCAAATTGGGTCTCCTACAACTTTGGAGGCCCATAACTTATTCTGCAAACCTTTGATCGAAATAAGGTTTAAAGCAAAGTTGTAGCCTTTGTTGAGAACTTTCTAACGGTATGTGCCATGGCACTTGCACACAGTGAAATTAGGGTGATTCCCCACCTTTAATGGTTGGGAGTCAAATTGACAATTTGACTCCCGACCTTTCTTTTGACCATAACTTATGTTATAAAAACCCAAATGGGTCATACGAACCCATTTTAGACATTTACATTCCAAGAACTTTCCAATGATATAAAGAACTTTTCAATTCTATGAGTTTTGGCCCTTGTAATCGCCTTTTGAAAATTTGAAAATCCATTGGGATTTTAATTCCCAAAATGGGAGTTCATTTGGAAGTGTGAGGGTTCATTCCCTCACACTTTCTTGCACTTCCAAGAGCATGAAATGTGACTCCCGGGCTCATTCTTGGCCCGCACCTTTACAAGCCCTTGCCTTGGTTGCGAACCCAAGGCTAGGGTTGCGACAGGAAATATATGGTGGTGTGGATCCTCTCGAAATAATCGAAGGAAGAGGTATTCCAAGTGGTTAACAAGTTTTTCAAACAAAAGAACAACACAATTTAGGTTAGAAGAGCTTAATGGTTTCATGTTCTTTAATTCATTAGAAAAAAAACATTTTTTTTATTGGTCTTTGCAATTAAATTTTAGTTGCAAGTGACATTTGCGACTAAAATCCTTTTAGTCACTTTGAACAAGTCACATGTGATATAAGTTGTAAACAACAAGGGGTATGGGATGAAAAAAAAATCAACAAATATAAGTTCATCCTTTGATACCATTATATACAAATCTTCACATGCAATTAAAATGTAATTATTTTGGTCACTATTGAAAGCAAATGATGTGTTGCCACCTGCTTCAATATTTAATTATTTAAAATTATTATTATTATTATTTTGAAATATTCTGGAATGTTCAATTCACATGTTTAAATTATTTATATTATGACACATGGTCCAATGTAAATATGCCATGTGGCATTTAAAAAATTAATTTAATACAAAATATTAATATTAAGTTGGTAGGTACCTAGGTAGGTACATAAATAGATGCCTACAAACTTGGGCTAAATACCTACCCACCTACTTAAGTGAAAAATAAGTAGGTAGGTCCTACCTTCTTAGGTTAAATACGTACTCATATAGGTAGGTATTTAGGTAGGTAGGTACATAGACCAAGTTAAATTAAGCACCTACTTAATTAAGTAAATAAGTAGGTTGGGGAGGTAGGTAGTTTAAAATTGTGCGTAATTTTTCTTTTTGTTTTGGGTTAAGCCTTTTGAATGGCTCATCCCATGTGCACACAATTTTTATTGTGAAATTAGATGAGCCCTTGTTTATATAATGTTCAAACCAGGAATGAAGAACAAACAATATGTGATAAATTTTGAAGTTGCAACTTCATAAATTAAATTGCAATTTCAAAATTTTCATCATGTATTTTTTTAAAAAAAAATTTCAAACAATTCAAGTACATGGTTCATTAGATAATTACATAATCATTTAATTAAAAATGATTATATTTAACATATATTTAAAATATAAATTATATTATACAAATATTAAATATTCATTATCAACTATTTAAATAACTAACAATTTCTTAATATTTAATTAACTAGCTATTTAATTACTGACAACTTGTCAATCAATAATTCGTAGATAATAAATTAATAAAATATTTTTAAAAAATTCCTTAATTTTTAAAATATGGTCGAATTAGAGTTAATATAATTATAATAGAAATAATTTAATTATTATACTAGAAAAAAATTATTATAAATATCTATTTTAAAATAAAAAATAATGAATTAATAATTGCTATTCGAAAATAAATTCCTACAATGATTTTTAAAAAATAATTAACATTAAAATAATGACTGTAATTAATATATAATTATCTTTATAATTGTAGAAATTATTATTTCGGTCAAGTAAATTCCTTTTTTCTACTGGTAGCTAATAATTATAACTACAATAATCTATTGAACATACATTAATATTTTTTAGTTAATGTAATATTACTATAAAAATATTTATCATAGAAAAATAATTTGCAGATTTTTTTTTTAAAAAAAATTATGGATAACAATTCCTGCATTTATAAGCATTGCAATAATTATTTTCACTACATTAAAATAATTCCAAATTTTTAATTCAGATTTAAAGTCATAAATTAAAAATTGTGAATAATTATGCTCGATTAGAAAATAATTATGAAATTACGATAATTAATTCTTATATAAATTAATTACAATGATTTTAAATTAATGTAAAAATAATTACAATAATTGATTTATTTTATTGTAAGAATATAAACTATATAATGTAAAAATCTATGTTGTAACAATAGCTATTTAATGTAACTTATAATTAATAAATATAATTGTTTATAAAAGTGATATATTATGGACAAATATTTACAAGAAATGAATATTCTAATTTATTATATTATAATCCATGTAGTTATGATCATAACATTAATTATTTTAATTAAATTATGATTATTGCAGAAAATTAAATAAGAACTAAATTTATAAAATATAAAATATAAATTACAATAATAAATTTAATTATAAAACATTTATACAAGCATTTTAATTCTAGCTTACAAATAAATTAAGGAGTTACAATGATTTTACAATGATTTTATGTTACAATAAAATAATTATTATTAATATAAAATTTTATGTTTATATATTAAAATTTTACTTCAAATAAGTAAATGACGAGTAATACATACAATTATTTAATGTGAGTTTATTTTTAAATACAATAATTACATCAATTTTTCTCATTATTTTAAAATTATCATAAACTTTTGAAATAAAAATCTTAATTATAGGACATAACTTGACAATTAGGATATGAAATTTTATTATTATTATTATTAAAACATAAAGGTTGTAAATACAATGTTATTTTTTTAATGATTGGGAACTATTATTTTATTTAATGTGAAAATTTATATTGTAATATTATTTATTCATTTTAAATAATCAGTAATAAATAATAAGTATAATCATTTATTATAATTATTTTAACAATGTATGAGGGAACAATTATATATTGTTAACACGTAATTAAATATCTAGTATATTGGAATGTAATTCTTATAATTATAAAAATTAAATTATTCATTTAATTATAGTGGAAATATTTTAGTTTTAAAAATTATTTAAAATTAAAATTATAAATAATTAAACTGAATTATAAATTATGTGTCTATTATAATTAATGTATAAGTAAAATAATTATTATGACTATAGTTATTAAATATTAATTACAATAATTTTATCATCATTAAAAAACATATTTAATTTAATAATCTACGTTGGATATTCAATTTATTTGAAATTATGAATAATTTATTGTAATGAAATTAGTATAATTCCAATAATTGTATCAATGACTTTAATTATAATACAAATATTATGAATATTTCAAACATTAATTTGAAATATAATAAAAAGTTATGAATATTAATTTTAAGCATAAATTTTTTAAATGTTATAATTGATGTGTATAAACATATGTCGATTGAGTCTAAGCACCACTTCATTTGCAATTAATGGGACTTTATATGGTTATTTTTGGATGATAAATCCAACCCATATATAGATGTTAATTAATTCAGTCATAGATTAGTTGCAAGTTTGTTGTAGGTGGCTTAGTTGATGTCAGCACAATGTCACACTAATTGTAAAGGGCAAAAATTTAGTTGCAAAAACCAAATAGTTGCATGTAGTTGCATTGGTCACATATTGGCCTTTTCCTTCTAATGATTTCTTATTCTTTAATTAAATAGAGTAGTATATTCATTGTAGTGATTATGCAAGCATTCAAAACAATGTAGGTTTTAATTATAGGGTATGCCATTATATCCAAAGAATATTATTTACTACAACTACATTTTATTTTGTTGGTTAGGCATGGAAAGTTCTTAAGTATTGCAAGCAAAAAAATTGTTAATGAGAAGTCACCTATCTAAGGAGTTAATTGCTCTTAGAGTATATCAAGTAAAGATTATGCCAAAAGGCAAACCTTGGATTACATGGTTAGTAAAGAGCATGTTGATGCATCTTATTATTGTTGCAAAATGAAATTAATGTATAGATTAAATGGAAATATCCTCTTACTTTCAAGAGGGAAGCATTGTGTAATTAACATTTATGTTTTGGAACATGACTATTGCAAGAAATTAAATTGAATAAGGTTCAAAGAAGGTGTATCAAGAGGGTGTCATGAGGACAAAGATGCATCTTGGTTTCGCTTACTTGAACCACGGAATACATGTATCTAATATGGGTTTTGAGTTTGAAATGTAGGATGGATGTGTTTATCTATGACTACTTAATGAAAATGAATCTTCAAATTGTGTTAATGAAAGTTTTTCATGAATAGAATTGAAGTGTTATAAAATCCAATTGGTATTGCTTTGAACATCCTCCCCTATATGGTGATTTGTTCAATTCATAAACAATGGTTTTGTTATAATAAATTTGTGTTTGGTGTTGCAACTATTAATCTACCCTTCATAGTTTCTTGTTTGTATGTTGGTTAATTTTCAATTGATGCTCCATTTTTTGGACCAATGAGAAGCATTCATAGGTGGAAACCTTCTACATTGAATTGAAAATCTTGGTATCAACCTAGAATGTTATAACCATCAATGAGAATACATTAATTAATTTCAATGCATTTATTACTTATAATTTAAATAATGTTGCATATGTCAATATTGAACAACCAAGTATATCATTAGAGGAAAAATGGATGCAATGAAAGTCTTGATAGTGAATGTAAATTTGCTCCATGTGGTTTGACATGTTTTTGTTTTACAACCAATGTGCAAGTTATGTGTTGCTAATTGCCATAAACACCTTTGTGCTCAAATCCTAAATATGAAATAAAAGAGGAGGTGTGTGTCTTGTTGTGATATTTGAATTTGGATGTGAAAATCTTTAAATATAATTGATCATTTCTCACAATCAGAAGCACTTTTGTAATATAATTAAATTGTCCCCAATTGAAAATTTAATTGTCAAATGTTATGAAAATATATAACAAAAAATGTCATAACAAGTGTTGAACCATTATTAGAATTATGCCAAACCTCAATCAAAGATAAGGTGATTTTTAAGGTTCAAAATTGTAATTCTTATAAAACAAATATTCAATTTGAGGCAAGTAGGTTGAAGATAATCCTACATTATTTATAAGTTTAACTTTTAAGGTTGAGCCTCTCTTACAGGTGCATCCCAAATGGCACTTGAATTGTGAATATGTTTCAATGCACCCATTTATATTGTGTGAAAATTGAAAAGGAACTACCACATAATACCTATGTTATATTAACTATATCATAATTAATTATAAGTATTATAACTAATATATAATTATATAATAATATTAGTTATTAAATAATAATAACCTAGGCTAATATACCTAATACCTAGCTATATTAACTTATGTTACATATGTTATGTATGAATGAGTTTTCAAATTTTTTGAAAAAAATCAAACAATGTTTTAATCAAATAATTGATGTAAAAACCTATCAGTTCTAGATGTGATCATGATTGGGTATATATTTTGTTGTCCTAGGTGAAAACTTTCTTGAAAGGGGTTTTTAAAACTTACGAAGGTGATAGGCATCTTGGACTGAAAATTAACTTGTTCAAGATTCCTATTTTGATGTTGAATCCCAATTATTAATTGACCCCATTTTGTCATTTAAAGATTCAATGAAATTGAAATCTTCCACAATTATTCATATTATTGGAAGATCTAAGTAAGATAAAATAGGTCAACAAATCATTTGTGCTCAATAAGTAAAACTAAATTTTGCACTTTTATATTTAATTTTTTTCAAAAAGGCCATAATATTTGGGATGTACAAATCTTATTGAATAAACCATTTATGATCATTCATTACGTGTTTAACTATTTCATTATTTTGTTTATTTTTCACAAGTTTATCATTTTTGTTAATATTAAACTTTTCAAAAATCAAACAATTCAAATAATATGTTATTAATGATTGAAACCTTGTGCGCTTTGATACACTTTTTTTTAACTTGATTTTTTCAATTATTTAGTGACCATTATATATGACATTGTGTTATTGATATGAGGTGTCCATTAAAACCTATTGTTGGACTTGGGAGGTTTGCTACACTTTTATGGGTCTTGTTGTTTTGAGCTTTTGAATGATCGGAAACATTCCTTTGAAAAACTAGTTGGTATGACCTTTGTGACCTTTGTAATGCTATTTGAAGGCATGAATCAAAGGTTTTTGAATGACTTTTGAATCTTAACTAGTGTTGTCTAGATATTGAAAATGTTGCCAATTATTTGGTCTGATTTGGATTTGGGTACTAGATAATTGACCTATTGGATATGGATATTTGAAATAACCAATTTCTAGCCTACCTGCCAAGGTATTGGATTTTTTGATACTTGGAAATAACTTGTTGGCTATATATTGATTTGAGAAATATTAATAAACTACTTGTGTTTGGTATGTAAGACTAAAATATGCCCATGTCGATTATTCATCCAACTTTTTTCATTCAACTTTTTCATCATTTTTTCCCCATTCATTTAGGGTTCCATTTGCCCTAAACCTAAACCCCCACTTAACCCTAAATAGTCAATTATTCACAAATGCGTGCTTGTTGTTATAATGTGCATTTTGTCATTCCAAGTTCCAACCTTTTCACTTTTAGCAATGGTTTTTTGTTCACTATCTTTGCCTTTTCAATGGCCGGCACCTTCAATGTTTGAATGCAAATGCATCATTCAATTGTTGATAATACAAATATAGAAAAACAAAGGAGCAAATCAAATTTGATCAAAACAAAAGGATGGATACAAGGAGCCTTCAATGTTGATTCAAAATTTCAAGTGTCTATGTTCATCAAACATTGCAAGAAAGTGGGTTCTTGTGGTTTAAATATCTTTAATGTGTGCAGAAATGTTATTTTCAAATTTGTTTTCCACTTTCAATTTTTATTTTTTTTCTGTTTTCAACAATTCTATGTTTTTTGCATTTCAAGCATTTGGGTTCCCAAAGACCAATGTGTACATTTGAATCTCAGTCCTTTGAATCCACTTGAGGTCATTGTTTTCTACACCAAATACATTTGCAAATTTGTTGATTGTTTAGGGCTTGTATCAAAAGCCACACTACAAGGTTTGTTTCTGTTTCATTTGAAGAAAGATTTAGTAAAGATCATAAACTACATTTCTCTTTTAGTATTCAATCCTTTTCTACATTTGGAATTCTGAATTCTTTAAGTCAAAACATTACAAATGACAGACATTGAAGTACTTCATATGGGCATGGATCTTAACCAAAATTTTGATTATGAGGTTGGGGATGATTTAATACTGGGATTGCCTAATGATTTAGGCCCAATGGTTGGTTCAATTTCAATGCTTACTACACCAATTCCTTTTGAAAGCTTTGCAACCCTAAGCAACTTGGACTTGGATGCAATAGATGTTACATGGGAATTACTTAAAGTTCAACTAATCCATAACCAATTTTTTTGGATCCCTCACCATAAGTTCTCTCTACCTTAACATTTTTTTGTGATCAATGATGGCAATGAACCCCATCCCATTATTGTTCAAACCATGCATTGTCTTATGTGCCATTATGTGTCCCAATAATTTAGTATCAACAATACCACCCAAAAAAAAAAAGGTTTGATCATGTACAACCAACACCATGAGACCATTTCTATGAAAAAACATATTTTGTCTAAACATCCAATATCTTAGGGTAGGTGGATTGATGCTAATCTAACTTTTGCTGTGAAGGATCGATGTTGAAAAAAGTCCAAGTAGAAGATTGTTGTTGGATATGGGAAACTCCTTATAGGAAAAATGATGTAGGGCATAAACAATTCATGGAGGACTTGTTGTTTGTTGCCAAAACATACATGCTTATTTCTATTGTGGAGAATTAGTGGCTAAGGGGGTTGGTCATGCATCAAAACCCTCAGGTCTAATTTCCATATTGGAAGCAAATGGTTTGACATGCCATCTCATTTTTAGTGGCCAAGACCATGGACAAATATGTGCTACTAGCCTTGGATTTTTGTGTGATGACAACCACTTCATTTGAATTATGGATGTTTAAACTTGGACATGGCACCTTTGATCTTGTGATTAATTTCATAAACTCACAGTGGGTTCCTTGCCATGTCATAGTGGGACTTTTTGAAGCTATTGATATGGTTAAGATTGCAATGGTAATGCATGTCAAGGATCTACTAGATTATTCTACAATTTGTTGGATAAAATAATTGCCTATGTGAAGGATGAGGGTGGCAATTTGTCCACCTTTGCATAAGCTTTAAGTTTTATTTTAGTTGTGCTCCTTTGGCATTGGTAGCTCCTTGGCAAAGGTCCTTTTTTGGCCATGCTTTCAACAAAACATGCCAATATGCAACTAATGATGCATAACTATTTGTTTTGGCTTTTGGGAAGTGAATTTGAAGGCCACACAATTTATACCTTATAAAAAACAATCATTTGGACAAAAAAGTTAGGCAAAGGTAGGTTTGAATGGAAGAAAACATGTTTTGATGTAGGGTTCCCCCATCAAAAGTTAAAGACCCTGGTGAAGACCAAGTTTGTGAGCAAAGTGATCTTATTCTAGGAAACTTTGGAATATCAAGATGCTATTAATCTTTGTTATGGGAGGTAGGAGACAATGGAGTTGCAAGGCTACATATTGGATGCACACACTTAGGGGCAATTTCCGAGGCCATCATCAAGACCATGATTCCTATTGTGAGGTAATGTATTTTCAATCAAACTTGAAGATAATGGTTATTAGTTGATGCCCTAAATGTTGCCTTTCACTAACTATGGTTATGCAAAGTGAGATTAAATAATTTGACATCAATTCCAGCAATTTTGTGAAGGGGAATTTTGATTTTGAGTTATAGGCATTGTGGATGTGTATGATGGGTGAAGTCATGGTAGTCATGGTTCCATTTTTTGCATTTACATCTACCTACATTGCTACCAAGGCACACATGTTAGCATTGATGCTAGACCCACATTTTAAGTCCTTGGATGTGGTGAAAGGTTTTTTAGGAAGGGCAAAAGTCATATAGATGGTGGTTGAATACGACAACATGTCTTTAATGCCATTACTAGTGGTTGCATTCAAAATCCAAAATTTGAGTGTTGTTGGCCTATAGGAAGTAGTAGTTACTGATGATGATGAATTGATTTTTGGGGTTGTGGCTTCAAATGAGGCTACTTTTCATGGGTTGCTTAAAAATGAATTGGGATTGTTTTGTCATATACTCATGAAGTTGGAAGATTATCTATTGCCCTTGACATGGTGGTAGTCACATGAAATAAAATTTCCAAATGTTTTTTTTTGTTGCAAGGAAATTTTTTGGGATTTTTGGGTCCCAGATCGAGACTAAATGGATTTTCAGTATAACTAGAGTGTTGAAAAAATTTGCGATGCTGCAAACTGGGTGTCTACAATCTTGATAAGTTAGTCATGTTTTTTAAAAAATGGTCAAGTGATGCAAAGACAGATGGTCCACAAGAAGGGGATTTCATTGATGATTTTTTCAAGGAAAAAATAAAATATCATTGAAGAGAATGATACGGTGTTAGATGCATTTGGCTATTTCAATGTTGATGAACTAAAATGATGGATATGGGTGTTGATGGGGATTGGTTTTGCCATGTGTAGGATTATAAAGTTGTCACCTTTAATGGGTGGATGTACTAATCAACTAAGTTGCTTATTGTCTACTTCTTTAATGATCCATGGGACCAATATATCCTCTTCACAAATATGATAATATCCCATTTTTGGGACATTTTGTTATTTTTGCATCTTGTTTTTGATTTTTTTTGTTTTGACAATCCTACTCAACATTTAAATGTGGTAAGGAAAGGGAGCAAGAGTTCAACATTGTGCAACATTCGATGCAAGATAATCACGAGTTCAAATTAAACATGCAACTTTTGGGAAAACCATGTATGTGGAATTAGCTGTCCTTAATGAAAATAAGGTATATTTAAATAACATGTTATTTGGCAATGTTTTTGATGAATGCTCATGTAATTTTGATTCACACATGGTTCCTTCTTGTGCTATTATGGTGCTTGAAATTCACTAGAAAAGGTTGCTTTCATCTTTGATTCCTATTTTACTCTTGAAGTTTTGTTATCTCTTCATCCAATGGACTTTTAAGCTCTTAGTACTCAATGTATTGTTCTTTTAGTTAGGGATTTCTAACAATGAAACTAAATTGATGTCAAATCCTTCTCCTTGTATGGCCTAACTATTTGTCTATCTATGCCATGTTGGTGATACTGGTTGAACATATGAAATTAGGAGCCATGATTCCAACGACCTTGTAAACAATTAGTGCAACAAATTTGATTACACTATTGGGCACTATTTGAATTGCATGTGAATACATCTTCCTTTCCCGAAATCCTTAAAATGCAACCGATCTTCCCATTGCCAACAATCCATGAGCTAAAATGATGTTTTGAATATGTTGCCCTATTTTTTTCATGACAATATTCACCTTTAGGCTTTAGATTCAAATGTTGCTTCCACTTTTAGTTGGGCCGCCATTTGTCCCTCCTGCATTTGATATGCTAATGTTGGAATTGTTATTATTTTAGGTCATATTTTGGCCATTCCTCTTGACAATGCTGATGAAAGTGTGCTACATAGGGGCTATTGCTACGATATAAAACACTTCTTTAGAATTGCATCTTTTTTCATTTAGTTTTGCAATTGGCATAATTCATGTTTGGGATACTTAAACATGAATTTATACAACACACTTTACAAGAATCTTTTGGATGATTTTGTGTTTGTCTACCATATAAGGTGGTGACTCCAATGCCTCTCTTCAAAATTGACCTTGATGTCTCTGGTCTAGGTTAGTGAGGGTACATAAGAGTTATTGAGATGAATACTTGCACATGGGGAGCTTGTGTTTGTTGACTATTTTTGTTTAGATCTAGCACAACCAGAGGTTCAACATCCTTATGATTGAAATATTAACCAATACACTACTTTGCAAATCTATTATCCTTTTGAATTTTTTCAGAAAAATTTGTGAGAGGGAGCAACAGGGAGGAATTGGATGCAAGCGATATATGCAATGTTTTGATTTATATTGTGATGATGATCAAGTGTAAGTCGTACCTATGTCCTCTTTGTTGACATGTAGAATTTGTAACCCCAATAACCAACCTAGATGCCATATTTGAAGGTTCTCAATCAGGTTATGAAAAAATCACCCCATATGCATATCCGGATTGGGCGAATCTAGGTAGGTTATTGCAAAAACCAGCCCTTATGCATATCCGACAGTTATTAATTCATCAAAACAATGAATATTGATATCCTGGTGTGCTGGCCATTCTGGAATATTGATACCAGGTTGGTCCAAATAATCTAGAAGAATAAAAATATTGATACCCTGCGTGTAAGTCAAATTTCAAAATTTTGCAAGAACCACCCCCACCTGGTATTGAAAAAAACCAATATCCGGACAACACTGGTCCTAACTCTAGGTGAAGTGCTCTAGCTTAACAAAGTGCCAACTTGTCTTCCTTGACTAGGGGATAGTAAGATCCAATAGATGTTGGTTTTGTTTGCTCTCTTGTTCTCCATTTGTACCTCCGATGAGCATCTTGCCATTGCCTTAGGGGTTTAGGCTTGGAGCCAGTGCTAAGGACTATTTTTCTTATATCCCAAGCTGTTTGGATTTGCCATGAGGGCAAGTGTTGTTTTTGCACTTGCCAAAATCTACCAGGAGGCGATTGCACAATCACTTGTGACACAAGAACATAGCCTCAAAGTTTGCAATGATTTTTTTGCGAATCTGCCAATGCTGGCTGGCTTGTACTGTTGTGATAAAATGCACAGCAAAGTTTTTTCAAAGTTTGCAATGATGTCTTGCAATCTCCCAATGCTTGCTGTGGTCCCTACAGTTGCCATCAAAAGCACTAAGAAAGATTTTCAAATTGATTGGCAATGTTCACAATGAAACCTTCAAAACTCCCGAAATGACCTCACAATCATTTCCACAATTTACGTGGAATTGTTCAGGACAAAGAGCACGCAATCCACCATTTCTAAATTGTGGAAAGAAAAGAACCATCTAAGTAGCTAGCTAAAGTAGCTATCCTACTTCCCGTTGTGGCACATGTTCCAAAAAAGTTGTCTTGGGCAACAAGTTTCTCCTTGTGAATATAAAAAGTTACACATGCTCTAGCGTGGCCACAAGGGAACCTCCATGTTGCTGGCCGGAGTGAACCAACAACAGCCCACCTACAAACAGACGGCAGGATGGATGTGCGGATGCGGAACACTCTTTCATTGCATTATTGTCTCATAGCTAACTCTATTGGTCAGCTACATATGTACATCCACACCAAGTGCCTTCCTTACAGACATAGTTTGGTTATTACTCAGTGGATGCATCCACACCTGAGTCATAATAAGTTTCCAGTGGATGCTGGACTGGTAGGTGCTGGTAAGAGCATCTCCACCAATGTTCAGTATGTGACCCTGCAAACATATTTCTCGCATCCAAGTTTTAGTTACTGGGCAACTATTTTCCAACTCCACCCACAAAACCAAAACTGGGACTGCAAGTAGGTGGGAGACTACTAGTAGCAACCCACTTGGACTCCCAACCAATCTCTCTAGCCAATCAGAAACAGGGAGCAGTCAATAAATACGATTTGACTGTGTGTATGACACTGTTCGAGGGCTCTGGAAATCTTTGCATTTTTTCAGGGTCCCAGAAATCTTCCAGTGGATTCACTGGATTTAGAACTCTATGTCTTTTGCCGTGCACTGCAAATGGCAATACGGCCTGTTTTGACTTTTCATACATTTATGGGCTTGATCTTTGATCTTCAAGGCTCAACCTTTTTCCCAAGCTCTCCAAATTTTCAACATTGGAATATTTTCTGAAGCCTCAAAACCCTTTTTTGCCAAAGCTTCTGACCAATTTTCAAAGGTTGAAATTCTTTTTTCTTTTTGAACTTTAATGTCGAGCAGCTTGAAGTCTCGTCGAGTTTTTCCCAATATCTTTATATAAAAAATCAATCTTCGGGATTCTCCTATTTCTCAATTATTTTATGCTCAAGTTGGTTCTCGGCGGTGTTTCTTTGGAGAATCCTGTGTTGAGGGCTTCAAGTTTCAACAATTCCTGCACCGTATAGACCATAAAAGTCTTGGGACTGGACCAATTTTCTATCAACTAAATAGCAAAAATTGTTTGAGAGGGGATCTATGCGAAGAAGTAGCTCTTGTCGTGTGTGTGTGTGTGTGTGTGTGTGTGTGAGAGAGAGAGAGAGAGAGAGAGAGAGAGAGAGAGAGAACAGGGATACGGAGAAAGGGTCGTGGTGGGAGAATTTTGATCTTCTTAGAGGAGGAGAAAAACCGACAATTTTGTTCTTCAAATTGTGGGGATTGTCATACACAAAACTGAATAAATTGCGGCCGTCTCTGTAGCAGTGCTGGGTTAGGTGCTTCTGGGAGGAAGCTCACTTTCTTTTAGACTCGTGTGATTGTTGCTTTGCTGATTAAGGTTTCTCACTTTTTGGTTTTCATCAGGCTATACAAGAAGCCGCCTTCTGAAGATCTGGAGCGGATGAACCTGGAATTCTATTGTCTCTTTTTGTTTCCCTGTCGTTCTTGAATGTTTGTATTGGATCTGCATCCGAGGAAAGTGGGAGCGGAGGAGGAGGGGAGACGAACCCTATACGTAAATTTGGGTTAGCCTCTGGAGTAGTCGGTGGAGATCAAGGTACAGATTTGTATTCTCCTCTGAGCCAGTCCTGGACTCCAGATTCTGTTGAGAGCCTCGTTAGGATTGTAGTCATATGGGTGGATTACCTGAGTTTGGATCAGAGTGAGCTCTAAGGGTCGAAAGACACGAATTCGAGAGCGTTCCGGAATCAAAGGGCTTTGAAAGCATCCAGGGGAGCTCATCAATGATGGGGAAGCTTTACATGACAGGCAAAAGAATGGCAAGGTTCAAAATTTTGGCGCTTGTGTTTGCTATGGTAACATCGTCGGCGTTGGGAGCCTTTCTAATCGAAGAGAACAGCATCACCGTGACCTCTCCTGATAGTTTGAAGGGAACTTACCAAAGCTCAATTGGGAATTTTGGAGTGCCGCAGTATGGAGGCACCCTAGCAGGAACGGTGGTATACTTGAAAGATAAGCCAAAGGGTTGTGATCCTTTTGAAGATAGAACCTTTAGAGCAAACAGCGGCGGTCGTCCAGTCTTCGCTCTTGTGGATCGTGGAGGTTTGTTTTTCTTTGACACTTCGTTTCTGTTTGTTGTTTGTATGACCTTTCTGTTGGAATTTCTATTAGTCTTTCAGAGTTCACTCAAAGTGCTGTAATTGAGTTTGGCAGATTGTTATTTCACGACCAAGGTGTACAATGCACAGCAGGCAGGTGCAGCAGCAGTGTTGGTTGCAGACAGCAGGACAGAGAGTCTCATCACCATGGATTCACCTGAAGAGAATCCCAGTACAGCAAAGGAAGTTGAGAATATCAACATCCCATCGGCTCTCATCACGAAAGACTTTGGTGACAAGTTGAAGAGTGCTATTGAGCACGAGGAATTGGTCAACATGAAACTTGATTGGCGGGAATCACTCCCACACCCAGATGAGCGTGTTGAATATGAATTCTGGACTAACAGCAATGATGAATGTGGTCCTAAATGCGACGCACAAATTGAATTTGTGAGAAGCTTTAAAGGTGTTGCTCAGATTTTGGAGCGGGGTCAGTACACACTTTTCACTCCGCATTACATAACATGGTATTGCCCAAAGGCTTTTGTCGAGAGCAAGCAGTGTAAATCACAGTGCATTAACAATGGCCGGTACTGTGCTCCTGACCCTGAGCAAGATTTCAACATTGGATATGATGGGAAGCAAGTGGTGACAGAGAATTTGCGGCAACTCTGTGTTTTCAAAGTTGCCACACAGTTGACGATACCCAGACCATGGGTATGGTGGGATTATGTCACTGATTTCCAGATTCGTTGCCCAATGAAAGAGAAGAAATATGGGCCAGAGTGTGCAGAGCAAGTTATCACCTCATTATGTAAGTTTCTTCCTTTCAATACGCTCAATAGGTTTTCCTGACACTGTATTGTGGAAGTTAGAAGTCCCTGTTTGGTGACGTTTTGTGTCTGCTCATTCAGAATGGGAATTAGACTTGAATGCTAAGAAAGCCAATTTTGATTATGAAATTTTGGTGTGCGATTGCAGCATTGAACCCTTCAGATATCCGTGAATGTATGGGGGATCTGACAGTTGATGAAGATAATCCAATTCTAAAAGCAGAGCAAGAGGCACAGGTTGGTTCCTTTCCTTTACTCTTGGAAACTCTCCACAGTGATACTTTACAGTATGCTTGCTGTGGTTTCAAACATCATTCTAATACAGATTTGTCCCAATAATAAAAAGCCTTTTAATCTAGCAACTTTCCAAGAAAAGACATGACAATTGCATATTGGACTGAGTTTTCTCCTGGCATGTTTTTGCTGCAACAAAGTAACCTTGTGGGCTATGTGCTGGGATCGAAGGAGGAGATTAGAATTGAAATTACAGTATAATTGGTGTCAAAATGCAGTTGATTGCATCACCTAATCCCTGAGACAGTAGAATCTACGATTATTATATATACTATAAGGAAATAAAATCCTGCTATGCCACTATGGCCTTATTACTGTTGGTCTGGAGAATGACTAGAAACCTGTGCAACCACAGATGATATTAAAAACTATGCTCAGCCTGTTGATGAGATTCATAAATGTTGTAACAAGACCTGTATTGTTGATGGCACTCACCAATATGATATTCTAGGTACGGTTCTGCAGTTCTTCCTGTCTGTATGATGGTGAAGCATCGTGCATTGATGTTCATTTTGGTTAGGGCATTGACAAATCTGTGTTTGGCTGTCAGGTTGGGAAAGGTGATCGTGGTGATGTCACCATTTTGCCAACACTTGTCATCAACCAACGGCAGTACCGAGGTTGGTGTGATTTTGGCCCTTCATCTTGTTTACCAGGTGTTGCAATGACAAAATGCAAGCATGAAATGGGCATGAAGGCTGACCAAGAAAGTTTCTGATTTTCAGAGTCTAACATATTCAAACTAATACAACCTAAACCCAACATCACCTATCCTGATATAGCTGCACACAACCAAATTCTAAGTAGTACATACCTTTCTGTATAATATGGTCTTGCAGGAAAGCTGGAGAAGGCAGCAGTGACTAAGGCTATCTGTTCAGGTTACAAGGAGACCACAGACCCACCCGTGTGTTTAAGTCAAGGTAATCGTCATCAAACTTATCCTCTTGATATGTTTGAACCTTGCATGCAAAGTTCTCATCTTCAAGAAACTCACAATGTCAATGTACAATTGCTGCTAGTGGGTGTATAGTGTTATGTGTAATAAAACGCAAAACTTTCTTTTTCTCCTTTTCACACCTGGATATTCCTTATTTCCCTGGTATTGAATAAAACCATGCAATGAAACAAAAAGTTGGAATCTAGGGTCTTTTGACAGGACAGTCTTTACTTGAGATTTTGCAGCTGTTGAGACAGATGAATGCCTCAGCAACAATGGTGGATGCTGGCACAAGGGTAATATTACAGCATGCAAGGTACAATGACATCTTCTCATCTGTCCCAACTCCTGAAACAGCCATTCAACAGACTTGGGCAGTTGCTGCAACTGAATAGTGACACTGGAATTTGGTTATTTGGTTGCTGAGTTCATGTGCAACATATTTTTGTGTCACTGTAAAAGTAGTGGTTGTAGAACTTGAACTCAGATTTTCAGAATAGGGGGAGTTCTGGACTACCAAACAGTACCACTGGGTTTGAGATGACAAGAAATGGGAAGGACTCAGGTTTTTCTCATTTTTAGTTTCCAGTATGTAACTGACATTTGCCTTGTTACAGACTATCATTGTGGCACATGAAGCTCCCCAGTTTGTGTCTTATTTCTGTGTGCCCCAACAATGCTAGTCCATGAGATCATCAGCAAAGTTGCTTGTTCTTGATGGTCTCTGATTGTTTGTTTGTTGGGAACTATTTTTTTCCCACAGGACACATTCCGTGGCCGTGTATGTGAGTGCCCACTGGTTGAAGGTGTGCAATTTGAAGGTGATGGATACACTGACTGTCAAGGTACTGATAAACATTTGTGTGATGCCATTCAGCCACTCCTTAGATTCTTTCACAACTGCCCACCTTCCAATTACTCAACAAAAGTTTGATTTGTCTAACTTCACAAAATCTGGAAACAGCCAAAGGACTAGGACGTTGCAATTTTGACAACAATGGGTGCTGGAAAGAAACTCAAGGAGGCGTTATATATAGTGCTTGCCAGGTACTCCTGCACTTTCCCCTCCCAGGTTTTCATCTGAAATTTCACTGTGAAGTTTGGGCACAAGATAGCAATTATTCAGTGCTGATGGAGATATTTAAATCAGTTCACTGTAGTAGGCATAAAAGGGCAAAAGTTCTACTGTACAACAAAAATGTGACAGTAGGGTGTGTTGTGTGTTTAGAGTTTCAGTTATTGGAGAAGTATGATTCTACTTTAGAAGAGGCAGTGCTGATAGATTCCAGTCTGTATTGAGGGTTGTATTGAGATATATGCATGATGTCTTAGTCATAGACCTCTCAAACCTGGTTAGACACAGTTTGTTCTCTGGATATTATAATAAAAAAAAGTCTCCGGCTAGTGTGATAGAGTTTGTAGCATAATGATGAGACAAGGGATGACATCACCAGACATAATAAATCTGTGCCATTGTTTGTGTTGCTTGAAGGATTCCTATACTGGATGCACATGCCCCGAGGGGTTCACTGGTGATGGGTTTGTTGATGGCTCTGGATGTACTGGTATGTCACATACATGCTAACACATTATTTCTCACCTTTTAAGTAGAGGGGCTGATGTACTTAGGCTTTGACCTGATTAGAATACCCTGAATCCTCACTGTGACCTTATTAAGGGGACTGGTATGTGACCTCCACCACTGATGAAGTCAGTGGGGATGTTATGGTAGGGGGTAATACATTAAATTTTTCTGTTAATAGGTCCCTGAACATGCATATGACTGAGGAGTGGTTTTATTTTCTCTTTTCTTTAGTCTTGAGTTTCCTCTTTTTCATGTCTGCTCTCTGGTTGCTGTTACGTTGTTGGATCAGAAAATTCTATAACCTTATCATCATCAGGTCATCTCACAATTCTTTTCAGGTTGACATAAATTGTAGGTATGGAAAAATTCTCATTACTTATGAAGACACTATTGTTTGTGCAGATATTGATGAGTGCTCTGAAAAGACAAGATGTCAATGTCCAGAATGTCAGTGCACAAACAAGTGGGGTGGTTATGATTGCCAATGCTCTGGCGGCCTTCTCTACATTCATGAACATGATACTTGCATCAGTGAATCCTCATTCCCTATTCATGCTTCCTGAGCACCCTTGCCATTTGAGCCATTCTAAATGAATCATATGTATGGATGATTGTTTTTTAGTCTTAGCAGTCCTAACACTTTATGTGGGTTTGATTGAGCAGGCAAAAGGATTACACCATCCAAAGTTGGGTGGACTGTTTCAGTCATAGTATTGGTTGGGATGGTGGTTCTTGCAGTCGGTGGCTATGTTATCTACAAATACAGGCTACGGGTACAATTTCCTCAGTGCCATCACTTCATGCATTTGCACATAAATTGCCATTCTAGATATGTTTGAAGTGTACTGAGCTTGTGTCTTCTTTCTGTGGGGGATGGCAGTCATACATGGATTCTGAGATCAGAGCAATCATGGCACAATACATGCCATTAGATAGCCAGAATGAAGTTCATACCCATATGCAGGAGGATGCATAACTGCAGGTTTTGACTGTCCCTGCACAATGGCTTCTACCCATATGACAAGTATCCCAAGTATTCTAGATCATATCTGTGGTGTTGCTTGTGGTGTGCTTTGAGGATATGTTCAAGATACAGGAGGCCCCAACCCTATCCTCTTTGTAGGTGTCTCTATGCCATAGGCTCAGATGCTTGATTGTATGGGAGCAAGAAAAAATGAAATGAAGCTTACCCTCACAAGCTTGTTGCAGCTTTAATGAGGATACTATTGAAATTTTGATCAGCTATGTCTTGAGTGTAAGCTGACATCATGATTGAGTCTTCATGTTGCCTCCAGAAATGAAATAGAAACTCAGGATGCAGAACTTTGTATAACTGTTTGCCCCAAGTTTTATGCAGATTATCATATATTCACCTCCACCCACCATTGGAACTGATTAAGTTGGTGGGGCATCAATGGCAGCTAGCCCTGCCATTCATGATGAAGGTGATGGTCTGATACTTTGTTACACTCACAAGGCTATGACCACACTCATTCTTGTGTTTGTTGTGATTGGCTCAAACTGACATGATGGTTACCTTCAAAGTGTTATTGTGGAGTTTTCTATGCTATTTTACTAGATACACTACCCATGGTGTCTGCTTCCAAAGAATTCTCAAAGAGCATCTGCTCCTTAGATTTGCAAGATTCTGTGTGAGTATAGTTTTCAGCCTATTGAAGCACTTCTCTTATGTTACCACAGGAGTTTGGATACACTCAAAGAAGATTGTAAAGACACCATTGATGTCCTCAAACAGTGATATACAATTGGATTGGGTTTGGCTGCCGTAGCTGAGGTGTCATAGATATGAGTAAAGGTAGATTGAAATTGCTATTGTGAGCTTGTTTAGGCTTCTCTGGGGATCAGGTCCTGATGTTCATGACGCTGAACCAGATTCACAATCATCCAAGTTAGCTTTGAGGAATCTTCTAAGTTAGCTTTATGGGGCTAATTGTTGTGTATGGGTAGAGATGGGGTGAAATTTGTATACTTTATGTTGCACAAAGTCTCATAACAGCAAGAGTCGGGATGATTGAGGATGCAGTGGCAAACTGGATGCTTGGATTTGTGACCTTAGCTTCTGGGTGCATTTGTCCTTTATTTTAGTAAAGCATTGATGGTGAAAACAGTTGAACAGCTCTGAAGCATGTGTGCACTCCTTGTAAGGTGTGCACTAAAGGTGGAACAGATGAGAGTTGACAAAGGTGACATTTGTACATATATAACACAGAATTTTTCCAAAGGCCATAACAGCTAGAGACAGTGCAATGTGTCCAGTGACATGCTTGATGAAGACTAGTTGAAACCAAACAAGTGACAAGAGATGACAAAGCTGGTGGTTTGGCAAGGTTTAAGAGCATCACTTGCTGAAGTATGACTTGGCAATTTGCAGGTACACATTGCAATGTGTCCAGTAACACACTTTATGAAGAATTGAAAACCAAACTAGTGGTCAGACTTATCAAAGCTGGAGGTTTGAGATGGTTCAAGAGCATCACTTGTTGAAGCATGGCTTTGGGATTAGCGACCATGGCATCCAAACTGTCCTCTTTCACAGCTTTTGCTACTGAAACTGTATCATGGGGGATTTCCTTGCCTATCTTTGACTGAATCATGCTGTTGGAAGTTACCTGCACATATGCCTTGAAATGAAATATTATTTCCTGTCTAATGTTCTTGGGTTAACCCGTGCACTTGCACAATAGTGTCTGCATTTTTTAGTATTGTGATATCCAAAAGTTCACAAATTGTATAAGTAGGGAACTTTCGAAGTAGGGTGCATTGAATAAATCTTCCAGTGAGAGGGTGAATCAAAGTGATTTGATTTCCAGGAAGGGGTACTGTAGGTTCAAAGGTGGAAAAAAAGCAGCATGTGATTGTGCTGAGAAAACTGCACCGTCAGCTGCTTGTCATAATCTTGGTGACAAACAGGAGTAATGTCATGCCTACGAGAAATTGGATGCTATAGGGGATAATTGTCCGGTGGTCTGATTGAAATTGAAGCAGAAACTTGCACTAAACAGCTTACAGATGGTGCAGCCCGATCCATGATAGAGACCAAGGGTGTTATTATGCCCACCACATATTCCACACTATGATTATCCTTTGAATTGACCAGTCTCCAGTATTTATGAAAGGTAATTAGTAATTAGGATGTAAAAAGCATGGAAATAAATTGAATTAGTGTGTGATGGTTTAGTATTGCTGAGGGATGGAGAGGATAAAATATGGATTTGACCACTCCTCAAGTTTATTCTCCACACAATGAATCTGCAATGAACCAACTAAAAGGAATGCAACCACTTTTTCATTGTCAAAATCTTACCAAAAGACTTTTTTTAATCATCATCATCATCATCATTGTTCTTAGAGAGAAAGTAAGCATCTACCAACATTAAGCATTATAATTGAACATTGAATTAGTCAAGAGATGTATTGGGTCATGAAGTGTCGTAGCTTTTCCAAATCATAATTACAATTTAATTATCTCGAGTAGGTGACAATTTTGTATATATATATATATATAGATAGTGTGATGATGCCTTTGTGAAACTGATCCTACTAAAAGCTTCTAGTTGGTGAAGCACAAAACTTTGTAGTTGTTGTGTATGTTTATGACAAGGAGGTTTGAGCTCTCCTTTTAGTAATCAAGGTCTAGGGTTTAATCTATCGAGAGTTGTAATGTTCTCAGAACTTCAACATTGATCAAGTGTCAAGTCTGGCAAATTATCTGTAGCCATCTAGCAAATTTTTTGGTCCAAAAGAACCCTAAAATTTTGTGAGTTTTTGTCACCACTGCCAGACTAGTTTAGTGGAAGAAATTTGGCAACAATTCTCCACTTTCAGGTGCATTCACAATTGGTGTTAAGGACTCTAGTATTAAGTTCCCTAACACCAAGCTAGTCATTTAGGACCTAAACCTATTTCTCATGAAGATTTTATGTTAAATTAACATTCATTTAATATTAAACAATCACCCATTTAATATTGGGTGCCACCTAAGATGCCACCTAGATTTTCAACTAAACACCGACTTAACATTCAGTGTGAATGCGCCTTTAAAATACAACACACAATCTTTTACCCAATCCTTTCACTATTATTCCACAGTCAAATCAATAATGGAATGCTCTCTCTCTTACCGAGATTGAAATCTGACCAGCAAATCTCGCACTGTGCAACAAAATTATTTACTCATTTACTTTCCTACTTGAGTCGAAAACATAGCCGGCGTTAATTGGGGAGAGGGGCAGGGGGGGAGTTGTCGGTCCCTTCTCATTCGTGCTCCTACTGACGTCCTATCGGCCAAGATCTTCACCACAGCCAATAAGATTGCTCCATGGTTTGTCCGGAGCCGGCAATATCTGACGTGTCTTCCACGTGGCTGTACTGGCCTGAAGTCGGAAACGACGCCCCTAGGGTTTGCTTGTTTTTCCATTTGGCGATGAGATTTGCGAACTGCTTGACATCGCGATCATCGTCACGAAGAAGCTTCGGTTTTGTTACGGAGGACTGCGCGGCCGCGTTCGGCAAGGGGAGAGAGGGAGGAGTTTGAGGAGTGGAAGAGAAAAGGGCCCTTTTTTTTCCAGCAGGAGATGTTAGGGATAAGAATAGGTTGAGGATTGGAGGTAGAGAAAGGAAGAAGAGGCCAAGGAAGGGAAGAGTTGGGTGCGTTCGGGAGGGGCTCAAATGCGTCGACAGCAGCGAGGGCCTCCGGCGTCCCTGATTACCAGGGCAGTTGATTGGGTGTTCACTATGGTGCGCAACGCCGAGTTCGAGATTCTCTTCGTTCTATTCTTCGTTATCGCTTATCTTCTTTTCAAGGACTTGGTATGGAGGTGGCCGTTTCACTTTTTTTTGAGTCTCCCTTCTTATGAACTTTTTCGTCGTCTTTCTCCTCAGTTTAGGAGTCCTGATGCTGCATTCGATTAGTCTGAATCTGTCTCATCGAGCAGATATTTTGTTTCTTTTTCCTTTCTTGATGATGATGCGTGAGAGATCATTTGAAATGGTCAAAGAACTGTTTGTCGGTTGTGGCAGACCGCGCGGCCGGAGTATAATCAGATTTTGTCTAAGAAAGGTCAAGAGCGGGGGAACGGGTTCGTCTGACCGAGTGCTCCTAGATGCAACCGAGTGTCGGGCTTCCTCCCAATTCTATATAGTATTGGGTGAGTCATCTCAACTAATAAGCTGTTTAAGAGCATCCTTGTCGACTTTCTTGATGAGATTTTCCAGAGCTTTTTCCTGCTCTCTAAACATAGTAGCTATAGATGAGTAGACTGGGAACCTTATACCATGATTTCTTTAGCTCTGTATGTGTATGAGGTGCTGATACGCACGCATTTGTTTTCATCGGTAACTCTTGTCTGTTTGCATTGTTTTAGCTTCCCAGGAGACAAAACCCTGCAACAATGGGCCTTTAAAATGCCAGATACTGTGAAAGACGATCAAAGTTTCACTTTTGGGCAATGTCTCTTGAGTGCTAGCCAACATCACGTCTGAGTCTTCCCATTGTTTCCAGAAAGGCAACAGAAACTCAGGATGCAGATTGTGTATAATGGTTTGCCCAAGTTTTTGGGAAGATTATTATATGCTTATCTACACCCACTGTTGGGAGCTGATGAACTCAGTGGGTAGTCA
>Ga0116231_10004133_pt1 | contig 29595 bp, 24 predicted proteins | sample S1TSphgellanicum_2_FD_89695 | JGI IMG/M metagenome (GOLD analysis project Ga0116231, IMG submission 89695) | Host-associated microbial communities from peat moss isolated from Minnesota, USA - S1T2_Fd - Sphagnum magellanicum MG | ecosystem: Host-associated > Plants > Peat moss > Unclassified...
GAGTATTTGAAAACTGACCTTTATGCATAATTTATTATTTAAAAAAAAACCCAAGTAAATTGATAACCAGGGGTATTACTTTGACAATGAAATTGTTAACTCATGAGTCTAAATTTTTCAAGAAGATTGATACCTTATGTGATCCAAATTTTTAAATAGTATTATTATTTACTATTTTTTCCCTCAAAATCACTTCTTTTTTCAATTTCTAATTTCACTTTTTTGCGAAATTTTTCCAATAAATAAAAGGGCTGGGGATGACCATTCAGGCTCACCTGGTGTTTAATTGAGACCAAATTGCACTTGCTGCTGATTTGTCATTCTGCAACTACATCCCTACTCTTAATATCAAGAAAGGTGTCCTCTATGGCCGGCCTACAAATTTCTCATGGGGCTTGACTCCTTACTTTTAATGATAAGGATTAGGTCCTCTGTGGCAGATTCTGCCACTTAAGCCCTTGATGCCATTATTTTTACCAGAGAAATTTCGCTGAAAAGTGAAATGAAAAATTCAAAAATTCAAAAATGAAGTGATTTCGGAGAGTTTTTTTAAAAAAAAAGTGAGGTGAAAAAATAGTAAAAGATTGCCAGATTTCTACATTGGATTTTCAGTGTGTCACCATGAGTATAGACAGTTGTTTAAAGAATTTGTACTTCATATCTGGTTTTGTAATATGTATCGTCAAATACACACACACCTGTGTATTAGGCACCCGGTTCAAACTAGGACGTCATGGTTGTTTTCGTGAAGCTTTCCATCCATCCACAAGCAGTGACCCATCGCTCTATCTCTGTAGGGGATGCCAGGATTTGAAATCCCTCTAGGATTTGAAATCCCTCTAGAGGTAGAACAAACCCCACAAGACTTGGTCTCTCTTTCAGTGGACATAAAAGATGTTCCAAAATTAAGTGACATGATTTTTTTCCATCTGTTTTTTATTGAGTGCAATTGCTTCTATTAATGACTTTTCTTACAAGTTCTAGATTTGATTTTCTATTCAAATAAAGGGGAGAAAAATTATATATCTTATCAAATATTTTGTTATCTTTTATAATTGGTTATTCTTTTAAATTTTAGTTACTAACTCCATTTTTCAAATGTGTTCAAAATGTGAAAAAGCCTAAATTGAAATTTGATAGTTTTATTATGTATCTGTAGGTAATGTATTAATATATTATATGGGCTTTTGTTTTATTAAGAAATTAAATATCATCAAAATAACCTTTCAATTGTAGATTGATGTTGAGGGCCATGAAATGAACTCCCTTCCAATATGGATTACCAAAATTATCAATTTAAAAAAATAAAAATCACAATAGCATCCAAACAAAAACTGTGTGAATAAAAATGAAAACAACATTGCATTGCCAAACATATACCCACAAATAACCCTAAACCCACACATTCAAAAAAATATTGTTTTTCAAGTTTCAAATAGCACCCCTCCAAAAAAGAAAAAACTACCTTCAAGTTGCAACAAGACAAACTAGAATAAAAGTTTTTATACTTAATAATATACAAGTTTAATCAAAGGATAAACACAAACATGAAAGGCAATTGAGAAGGAGAAAAAAAGTCTCAAGGTGTGCCTTACAAATTTAGAAACAAACTAAACAAAAATCAATAAAGGATGATGTCATGGACACCAACATCATTCAGCATCATTTTGTAATATGTACCGTAAAATACACACATCTGTGCATTAGGCACAGGGTTCAAACTAGTCTGGCTATAAACAAGGTATGAAGTAGAAATCAAGTAAACCTGTGGGTGAGCCGGCATATGGGAGTATGAAACAAACCATAATGATAAAGAGCATGCGCATTCTCTTACATACCGGATTTTGTCCCCCCACTGTTTGGAGAAGGCAGATTAAGTTAAATTATTCTCCTTACAGCGTTTTTTTTTTCCAATTTTGTCATGTAAAGGTGGTGATCACCTCTAAGATGATTTAGCTAGATTTGGCAATTAAAAACTTGAAATAATTTTTTCGTAGCCTCCTTCTGTATTTTTGATGACCAATCAGAACTTAGTGTAGCATTTGGCATTTTTTTTAAAAAATTGGAATTTTGGCGACTGAAAAAAACACCCAAATTTCCCCAGTTTGGAAAAAAAATTCACTATTCAACAAATTTTTGGCCCCAAAAAAAATGACTCATCCTCAACCAGGACATATGACTATTTTGTTAAATTATGGATTGAAGACAATGACATGTTAAGTACTGATGACTTTTGATGAGATTTATGCAATTTAAGAACTCTCAAAAGTGGCAATCTTCCCTCATAATCCTTTATGTCTTCTTAATGGGTTCCTCAAAGGCCTACCCATGCAAGCCCTACCCATCACAAGCTTGTCTACCGAACCATACTGGGGACTTGCTTTCATGAGCGGTCAGATGAAGTTTTGTCAAGTTGGGTGGCGTGTTATTTTAAATAATTTAAATAACATAGAAAGCCTGAAATGGAGGAAAAATTATACCCACCAATTCAGTGAATTATCTGACAAAGAAGTGTGGGCTTCTTTACAGCGTGTGCTCAATTGCGTTGCCATTGCCCAGGCAACACAATTGTGTGGACAGGACAGAATATGCCTTTTTTTTTTGCCTATAATAAGCAGGCCTGCCTCCTTCCACCCACGTTCACAGTTTGCTTACCTTATTTGCATGTTCAGCCCAGAGCCTTCCCTCTCCTCCTCGTACTATTGTTCCGTTCATGTCAAGGGCCGTCACCGGATTCTCAAGCTTGCTTTGAGAGGGTCTAGAATTGCTCCCGCCTTTTTTTTCTCTTCACAAGTTGCAAAAAGTCACCACAGAAAAAAAGCTGTTCTTCTTATCGATAGAACCAATGTTGGGTGGTTCTTTCTTTTTCAGAGAACCTCTGGTCCAGGTTTTGACACCTAGAAAAATTTAGTTGGTTTTCGGGGTGTAGCTCCCAGCTCGATTCTTTCAGTTTCGGCATCATTTTTCAAATTCAATAACCCCCAGGCCTGATTTGGAAATTGGGTTGAGTTCCACCACAGATTACACACTATTTGAGATTGAAAATTTTTAGGTATGAAATTTTGTAACAAAATTGTAATTGGAATCCTAAAGGTACCAGGTTTGACAACAAATAAATAGTAAGAGAATATTTAATTATAAAAATTCAATCTACTCACCAATTTTTCAAAACAATTCACATTTCTTACTTAAAGTACCTTACTCTCTTTTGAAAAACGCTCATTCACAGATGCAGTTCTAGAAAAAGCCAAGTTCCATAGTTCGTTCTTATGTGTTGATTCCATGGACGGGGAGTGGTACAGGTTCAGATCACAATAACATTACCCTTAACCTCTGATTTTAACACAAAAATCTGAAGGACCTGCCAACACTGGTTAGAACCTTGGAAATTTTTATTGGTGTAAATTTAGAGCAATGTATTGTAAGGTGCAAATTTTCATCCATATGAGAGTAGGCCTTTTGTTTCCCTGGTGAACTGGACAGAAGCCATGACGCCCTAGCTCCGTGACAACACCTCTTTGGCATTGCTAATTACATCGCATAAAGCCCAAAAATGAGCTTGCATTTGCCTGTCACCCAGTAAGCCCTGATTTCAGTAATGCCTTCCCCCAAGCAGGCTTTACCCTACATGTAAAACCCTTCTGGAAATGCTCTATTATATTGTATATACAACCCCATTATGTGACACAAAATAGATAATATAAGTTAGACCGAAGCTAAGTAATAAAAACTTGACTATGTCCCCAAAATTTATGCCCCTGCCAGAAGCCTAGCCCAAATATCATAAATTACACTTTCCAAGTCGAAATTCCAGACTTCCCAAAACTCCTTGGTGTGTCGCATGATGTCTCTGTTGCACACCAGCGGGAAATATTAAACAGGCCATAGGAAACGACTGCAGTCAGTACAAAAGTCCTGCAGCAGGAGCGTTCCCATTGGCTCCATGATATTCCTATTTCCAACAAAACCCTACTACTTACTGGGTAAAAGAGCGGAAAATTTAAACAGGCAAAAGGAATTGAATGTAGTCAGTACAAAAGTACTGCGGCCTGACCGTTCCCATTGGCTGCATGACATTCTATTTCCAACAAAACCCTAATACTTACTGGATAAAAGAGAGGAAAATTTAAACAGGCAAACAGAAATGAATGTAGTCAGTACAAAAGTCCTGCAGCAGGAGCGTTCCCATTGGCTCCATGATATTCCTATTTCCAACAAAACCCTAGTACTTACTCGGTTAAAGAGCGGAAAATACTAAACAGGCTATAGGAAACGACTGCAGTCAGTACAAAAGTGCTGCAGCCTGAGCGTTCCCATTGGCTGCATGACATTCCTATTTCCAACAAAACCCTAGTACTTACTGGGTAAAAGAGCGGAAAATTTAAACAGGCAAAAGGAAATGAATGTAGTCAGCACAAAAGTACTGCAGCCTGAGCGTTCCCATTGGCTGCCAGACATTCCTATTTCCAGCAAAGCCCTACTACTTACTGCGTCCAAGAGTCGAAAATATTAAACAGGCAAAAGCAAATGAATGCAGTCAGTACAAATTATTACTGATGATTTAGCTAGATTTGGCGATTAAAAGCTTGAAATAAATTTTTCGTAGCCTCCTTTTGTATTTTGGACGACCAATCAGAACTTAGTGTGGCATTTGGCAATTTAAAAAAAACTTGGAATTTTGCGACTTAAACAATTAAAATAACACCCAAATTTCGCCAGTTTGAAAAAAAAATCCGCTATTCAAAAAATGTTTCGCCCCAAAAAAAATGACTCCTCCTCAACCAGGACATATGACTATTTTGTTAGATTATGGATTGAAGACAATGACATGTTAAGTACTGATGACTTTTGATGAGATTTATGCAATTTAAGAAATCTCAAAACTGACAATCTTCCCTCATATTCCTTTATGTCTTCTTAATGGGTTCCTCAAAGGCCTACCCATCAAAGGGCTACCCGTCACAAGCTTGTCTACCGAACCATACAGGGGACTTGCTTTCATGAGCGGTAATATGTCTCAGATGTCAAAAGCTGAAGTTTTGTCAAGTTGGGTGGCGGGTTGTTTTAAATAATTTAAATAACATAGAAAGCCTGAAATGCAGGAAGAATTATACCCACCAATTCAGTGAATTATCTGACAAAGAAGTGTGGGCTTCTTTATGCTCAATTGTGTTGCCATAGCCTAGGCAACACAATTGTGTAGACACGACAGAATATGCCATTTTTTTGCCTATAATAAGCAGGCCTGCCTCCTTCCACCCGCGATTACATTTTGCCTTCCTTTACTTGCATGTTCTGTCCAGAGTCTTCCCTCTCTTTTTCCTACTCCGTTCTGTTTACGTCAAGGACCGTAACCAGATTGTCAAGCTTGTTTTGAGACGGTCTAGAAGGGTTCAGAGTTGGCCTAGTGGTGAAGATGTCGACGATCCCTGAAATTGTTCCATTTTCTGAAACGATCAGCCAGGTGGCCCAAGAAGGTTTGGGAGTTGGGGCCCAAGTGATCGCGAAGTCGGAGATGCCTGAAATGGGACATTCTGGTGAGACCAGCCAGCCGGGCCAAGAAGGTTTGAGACTTGGCCAAGATGCGAGGATGTCGATGTTCCCTAAAGTTGGACAATCTGATATAGAAACTACCCAGCCGGTTTGTTTCTACTCCTTTTCCCGGGTTCACTTCAGTTCGTTTCCTCGGAGAGTGATTAAGTTGCAGGTTTGGGGTCTACGTGTATTGGAAGTATGTATCATGTACACACAATAGTACTAACAGAAGTTAGTGTCGGAGGAGTGGCTTTTATGTATGTATCCTGTTTTGGGGTGTTCTCTGTTGTTCTATAATGTTTCAAACATTCTTCCCAGAGGTAAGCGATCCTCATTGGTTTATATAGTTTTGGAGTTGGCATGATTTTGAGCAGCTTGAGTTATTCATGTCTTAAGATGTCTCAGGTTATAATATTATATCCAGAGATGTTTTGGTGGTTCGAGCTATTTCTCAGATTTGTGGAGGCCAACCTTCTGGCATATGCTCTATGCCCGATTTCCCTTCTCGTAGGTTCTTCAACTGGTTTTACAAACCGTATGCTATGTTCCCATGCAGGTCGTGAGTGGATCAACATCTGAAATGAGGTACCCACTTTTATAGCAATGCTTTTTCCATTTTGTGAAGCCCTTCGATGTCTTGATATCTTTCCGTATTTTAAAAGAAAACTTAGCTCATATTTTTCTATTATGTCATATGCTAGTATACGATTTGTAGGCGAGGATTTCAGTTGAGCTAGTTAAAAGTCTGCGTTGCCAGTTGTTGGAAGCATGATTGTACTCATCCTACAAAAAGTCATTTAGTTGTCATGGTGGGCTGTCATATACTGACAGTTCTATTGGATAAATCTGTTGCTAAAGTTTGGGTGTAGCATTTGACTGCGATCTGAAGTCTGAGGAAATGGGCGGGGTGCATTTAAAAGGAAACTCAAGTGATGCGGCAACTCAGAGTCCAAACGGGTACACATCTTCTTAGCAATCAATGAATGTATGTCGCATATATGTACAACAGTGAAATTCGATCTATGTTGCATTCTTATAATTATGCCATTTCACGAATTTTGTATCTGAAACTAAATTCTTTCCTTAACAACCTACAAATTTATCAAAATTACTTAATTAAGATTACTGTGGTGATTTCAAATTTGGGCCCAGTGCAAACTTTAGGGATCCCACATCTCTAGACTGTTGTGAAGACTACAGTATCTTCTTTCTCCTATTGATGCGCAGCAATGATTGCGTGATTTCCCTTGGTTTGAAGTGTAATTGTTGTATTACAGGTTGGATGAGATGCTAACTGCGGGCACAAAACTGCAGTCAGTCTCGAAAAAGGAGAGTGTGGAAGTTGAGCTATTCGAAGCCTCGAAGGATTCTGAATGGTTTGATGCAATAGAGAAAAAGAATTGCAAGTTACTTTTGGGGCTGTTTAGATCTGATCGTAGCCTTTGGGTACAGACAGGCCTCACGGGTCGAAGTGTACTGCATGTAGCAGTCATGCAGGGATGTTCGGAGTTAGTGCATGAACTTAACGAGGGAGACTTGGTTCCTGGCGGGAAAAACTGGCGGACTCCATTTGAGTTTCTGTGGGAAAATGCGAGGGATGGGAGATTGAAAAATGCTTCTGCTCAAGATTTATGGCTTGTTATGGATGGACCAGGGGACTGTCAACGGTCTCGAGATGATTATATACAGTCGCATGTTATGTGTAGGGTGGTTGTTGACAGTGAAATGTTGAGCTTACGTAAAGTTATATGCTCCATAGCCAGAAAAGAGGAGTTCGTGATGGACGAGAATGATGTGGATTTTAACTTTGAGAATGTTGAGCGCAAGGAGTTGTACCTTCACATGGCGTGTAGTAGGTTGCAAAATGTCCACAACGAAGAAGATTTTCAAAGATCTGGCCGGCAAATAAGGAATTTCATAATTGCAGTATTAAAACATCTGCATCAAAATCTTCTACAGAAATTGTTCGACCAAAAGGATGCGCAAGGTAGAACAATCTTACAAGTTTTGGTTACACGAGGAGCTGACACTGCAGCGTGCATTTTTGGGGAAATGTTAGAAACTTTGCCGGAGGCGTGTGTGAATACTTTGGACAAAGCTGGAAGGACTGTATTACATTGGGCTGTGGCCCACGACATAACTTGGGCAGTTAAGGCTCTCTTGAGAAGCAGAAAAGCTAAACTTGATATTATTTTTGAAACCACATATATTAAGAATATCACTCCGTTTCATTTAATTCTACTCTATGACCATTATCTGCCGCCTTCTGATTCGATAATAGCCAGGGCACCTCCTTATTGGCCTTCCTTGAAAGATGAGCTGAATAAAAACTTTTGCATTCCAATGGCCTTTACATCGAATCACAGGAGAGGTTATTGTGTGCACGAACCTCTAGAGTGTGCAATACTGATGGGTCGGAACAAATTTGTGAAGGATATCATGAAAATACAGGTAATATGTCTCCACCTTTATACTGTCACGTAGTTTTGTTCAATTGTGTAACAAACTTTAAAGACAGTGGCAAAGTAAATACATCCTGTCATAAAAATGTTTTAGAAATTATAAATCTTCTTGGTAAATGAACAGGAAGTTTCTGAAAGTATATTGATAGATTGACTAATGTGAGAATTGTTTTTTGAAAGAGCATAAACTGAATTGAAATGATATGATCTCTTCAAAAACTACCTTTTTTGTCTTAAAAATCCTCTGACTATTGTTTTAAGCAACAAAATGGAGGATGAAGTAAAGATAATGGTTAGTTATTTTAACAATCTTCTTAAACTATGGAGGAAAAAGACGAAGGGTAATCAACATGCACTTACATTAATCTGAGAGAGTATGTTGTAATATAAAATATTATTAACTTTTTATAGCATTCAATTGGAAAGATAGTTCCAAAATAATGTGTTGTGGCTTGCTCCTATATGGTTCAAAAAATTGTTAAGGGAAAAAATGTAGTCTTGTAGCAACATGATAGAAAACATATCCTTGGCCTTTGAAAAATTATAACTGAAAAAAATTTATCTTGTAGAAATTTGAAATGAAAAAGCACCGAAGTAAATATTCTGTATGAAAAAGTCTACCCATCTCGAAAAATGGTAAAGTAAAAAGTGCAACTTTTTCTTATTTTATTTTCAATTCCATTGTTTCATAAGGTTGATTAATTCCTTTTTGTTGGACAAATTATTTTTCAAAATTTACGTCAAAAAAAAATAATTTCAAAAATAAAAACTGTTTTACAATTGTAGTGAAAATCCACAAAAGAAAAAACGGAAACATATTTTCATATTCCATTGAACATGCAAACTGAATTTTTCCAAATTACGATAAATTTTTCTTTCTTCGAAAAGGAAATTGTCACAAAATACTTTTAAAACTTTATTCACACAATGATGAAATTTTATTGAAAACTAGCATTGCAACTTTTATATTTTTAACGCAACATTCGATAATGTTGAAAATTGTAAATAATTAACTAGTTCATTGCCATTAGGGTGAAATTTCTTAGATGATGTGATATTTCTAATGGATAAAATTGGCACTTAGGAATTGTCACACAGTGAAGGATATTTTTCTAAAGGGCATGTTTTTTGACAATATTTTTTTTTATTGAAAATTATGTTAGAGAATGACCATTGTTGAACTATTCCTATAAAATTGTCCATAAAAGATACATACCACTTGCAAATGAATTATGTTGAAAATAATTTTGAAGCTGGTTAATTAAATTAATTTATTAAATAGTGTTTATATTACGATAAGAAACTTTTACAATTTCATTTGTATTGCAGGAGGACGAAGAATACTTGCAACTTGACATACCCAAAAATAATGTACTTTTGAAAGAAGCTGCTTCTTCAGGAAATGTTGAAATTTTACAACTTTTCTTGCAAAAAGATGATGTTGATAAATTGAATGATTATCATCATTATGGGGCTCCATCCCTACATCTTGCGGTAATGGCACAAACGATATGCTGTGGTACAAAGTCCTGGCACAGGCCAAACTTTCGAAATTTTGATGATTGGCTTCATTGTAATGATTTCATAAGTATAGAATTGTTGGAGAAAAAATTGCGAGAACAAGACCTTGAAGAAGATAGTGCAATTGCCAATACAAACAATATTAAATATGATGCGCCTAATATAAATAGAAATCAATACAGTGCAAGACAAGCATGTGCCAACTTATTATTACAAGCTGGTGCTGACATATTGGCAACAGACAGGGATGGGTACATGGCAGATCCTGGAGAAATGGCACCTAATGAAGCAAAAATATGGTGGTACGAATTGGTTGCAAAAGAAACTCTCAACATAAAAAATGACTTAAATGTCGCTGGGACTGGAACTGCCGTAGTAGCAACTCTTGTTGCAACGGCATCCTTTGTGGGTCCATTGCAACCACCCCTTAATTATGTAGCAATGTCATCTGGAACAGCCACAATAGATGTTGGGGTACAAGTTACAGAGTTATTGATCAAAGTATTTCTAGTGAGCAATAGTTTGTCATTTTATCTTGCCATCACATCTATCATGTTAGCCATTATGCCATCTCTTCCTATTCCAAAAGAGGGTCTTGTGTTCGGGCCATGTGATGACCTAAAACGAAGTCGAAGGACTATATCCATAGCCATAGGGATGCTTTTAGCATCCACTATTAGTGTGCTTATTTCTTTTGCAGCTTCTTCACTTATAGTGGTACCTTCGCAGCATCGAAGGTTAATGGCTTATAGTACATCAATAGGTGGATTAATATGTTGTATAGGGATTTTTTTCTTTTTTTTACGTTTTTTGAAATTGATTTGTCGTCGAAATACTTTCATTAGAAAGTTGTACCAAAGGATTGGTAAACTTTAAACGTATCAGGATTTATCGACAAATCAACTTTTGGCTCTAATTGATCTCAAGCACTTGGTGTAAATACATGTGTGGTGGACTTCAACATCCAAATTATGGTGAAAGAGAATTGAAGACAATATATGTTTGGTGGGTATTACTAGAAAATAGAACAGGAGAAGTATGCAAGGCCCTTCAATAGCCGATGGTATTGAATGGAATTGTGAGCTCTTTTGGGATGGACTGGTTCATTAATGGTGAATCCATGACTTATGTAGATGGTAAGTACTCAATCCCCTCATCTATTTTCTTGAATATATTGATGTCTTTGTGTTTGGAGAGTGGCAATTTGAATTTATCTTTTTAACAAAAAAGGATTGATCCTTATCAAATATATGATTTGTGTTGTGTCTAGTAGTGTGGTTTGCCTGAAAACTTGTACTTGAGATTAATCTAATGATTAATATTTGGTTTCAAAAATCTTTATTGACCTTTTCAACCTAACATATAATACCTGCAAATTCCTTTTTCAATTTTTTTAATATATGGGAGCTCTCTATGCCCAAGCAAATATAGAAGTTGTCTTTGGAACAACATTTGAACAACAATATGCATGTGAGTCATATGGGGCCAACATGGCTTGCAAAATTACCAAAATCATTGAAGTAGATGAAAGGGTTGGGACTTCTCTTGCATATGTTCAATATGGAAAGGAATATATGTCAAGTAATTGGCATTTCCTCCTTTAGTTTCAGCTCTTTTAATTGTTTTTTTTATCATTTCTTTAACATTAAAAAAAAGGTGATTTCAATAGTTTCATTACCCATTAAATGTGTACTTGACATATCTTTGTTCTAAATCATTACTCTTTGGTCCAAGTAGAAAAGCCTAACGTGTTGCCAAGATGCTATTGCAACTTTGTCATTATGAGGAGTGAAATTAAATATAAAGTTTTGGATTTTTTGGAAGATTTCAAATGATGGTAGCAAGTAAGTTGCCCAAATATTCTTTGGAAGATTTAAAATGAAGGTACCAAGCAAGGCACCCAAGTGTGTAATGATTATGAATAGAGGTTGACTAGATTTTCCATTTGTTGTCCAGTTCACAGAGTTAATACACATCTTTTTTAATGATTGCCAACTATCATGGAATTTTCTTATTTAGTAGTTTTTTTTAGCTATTTGTACCAAAGCTTAACCTTGTGAATCAATTGTGGAAAAGACTAAAGAAGAACATATGAGTGTGTTCATTTACCAATGTGGGATTGTTTTTTTTTAGGCTAATCCTTTGGTCATGTGTTTTGGGTATTTGAGTGAAGGTACCTTTGAGTTTCCAAGGTAAAACATTGGAACATGGAAATCTACAACTATGGAAGAAGATTTTAATATTCGAAGAAGGAAATATTATGGTGTATCCAACAAATATGGGGAATATAAAATGTTCTAATGTTGGACAATTTTATTTTTCTTTCACTAATATGTTGTAGCAATTGGCTTAGTCTATAGCCAAATTGTGGGATGTAACGGTCTCACTCACATGGACGTATATGTGGGTATGAAAGGTCTTATCTGATTTTGGGATTTTTAATATAGTTCCCATAGCTTGTGCATTGAAATTTGATGATTTTCATGGTTGGGCTAGTGGCCATCTATGAGCATGTTACTTGTTATGCTTAATGGAGATCTCTGAATATAAAGACCTCAAGTTCATGGGAAGAAATTGATGCAACCCTTTATATATCTTGTGATAACAAACCTTGATTGCACTTTCAACGTTCTTTTCTTAAAAGTTTATATGATGTGAAAACAACTATGCATAAGAAATTGCTTTTAAATAAACAAATTCTATTTGTTATTATACATTTATTTTTTGTAATTGTACATTTGAAATCCAATGTGTGGCAATTAAGCAATCTTTATATGTAAGTCAAATTACCAAAGAAAGGTGGGAAGGATCCCTAAGTTGTATTCTTTGCATATGAAAAAGTTTCACTTTCAATATTTCCAATCCTTTTGATGAAGACCTAACTTAAATTAACTATCACTATCATTTGTTTGAAAAGTGGTCCAAACAAAGAAGCCCAAGTTTTCGTATCTCCAATATATTTTGTTTTTCAAAAAATTTAACATAGAAGTACGATGGAAGATGATGTATTATCTTGGAAAACTTTAGGTGAAAAAGGGAGTGAACAATTTGCTTTCTTGGGCAACTATTAGGGAGGAAGAAAAGTTCCAACCTATTCAATAAACAATGCATAATCTCTTGGTAGCCATTTTAATCTATTATTTTTATAAACGCATGCAATTTCTTGCCTAATCAAACCCTAAATCTTTTGTCCCAATACAAAGTAAATAGTTTGTTGTCATGTAAATCATTTGGGTTGGCATTAGGCGTTAAATTCTTACTTTTGAAACATCTTTCAACCAAGGATGCAAATTTTTGTTTTCGTTTTTAAAAAATTGAGTTTAGGGTCATAGTTGATATGGTTGGTTACATTTTATTGGTGGTGTGATGGTAGTAACTAAAAAACACTCAGTTTTGACCTATGCATAGTAGGTAGAACCAAACCCAGTTTAGAATTTGCCTAAATTTTTTTTAAGTTGAACCCAAAAGTGGGGTTCTTTGCAATTGAAGAATTAGGTCCAAAACCAGACTACAGGTTTTGTCAAAATGTTTTTAAAATCCTTGAACTAGAATGGAAGATTCTTTCTAATTAAAAGAAATGTTGGAACTATGACTGAAGGTTGTATTGAAAAGTGAAAACCGGTCAACACTAGTTCACACATTGTGTAGGACAATGTACATTAGTGTAGGAGAAAGCCCCATAGTTGGGGCATTCTTAAATGAGGGCTACCCCATTGCATTACTAGTGGTGGGCAATTTTTCATTTTTATGAAAAACGTCTAATTCTAGCTTTTGAAAAAAAACCCAAATTCATCCTGTTCAAGATCTACATTTGAATGGAACTAAGAACCCAACTCTGGATTCAATTCTTCAAAAAATATGAATTCCATTTATGAAAATCAAACCCAGTTTCAATTGACTTCTATGCAACCCATACTAAAATCAGCGGTTTACCAGTTGTTAACAATGGTTCTAGCCAATTATTTAGGGAAAAAAATGTAATCCAAATCCAATCATGGTTCTTAAAAATTAAAAAAATTGGTTATGAGTCCAATTACAATCATGGAATTTGGACCAGTTTGTTGGAACCAGAATTAGAACTTTTAGTTCCAAACTGTCAAAGTGGGTGACTAACCAATACCCTTACCTGGCATAGAAATCTGCATGAGTCTTCATGATGAAGAACTTTCAAAAAAAAAAAAATTCATTCGGAAGGCACTAGAGGAAGGTTCTTTCTTCTCAAGCACATTAGGCCTAAGATCCATCTCACTTAAATCCCACCCTTAAGGAGTCCCATAACATGACACCCATCATGTGTTTGGACAACCTTAGGGAAGGGTTCTCAAATGTTTTATCCTTAAGAAAGTTAGGTTTTCCAAAGACATGGTGTGTGACATGTTACACACATTTTGGGCGTGTAATAGCCATTAGTTAACTACAAACCCATAACGTGCATACATGACACCCAAAATGTGTTTGGGTAGCATCATGATTATGACCATACACATTTTCATTGGGCAAATGGGCAGATCGTAGAAAAAAAAAAACAAGCAGTAATATTGTATTGCCTACAATAAGGACCCATTACTTATTTAACATAAGGCTCAAAGTCGGGTAGACCATGAGCTTAAAAAGTTATAATTGGTTCTCAAGAAAATAAGGCGCAAAGTTGGGTAGACCATGAGCCCAGAAAGTTATGGTTGGTTCTCAAGAAAAAAAGTCAAATAAGGTTTTTTCCAACCTCATAAAACCCTATGCCATTGTGTTAATATATTTGGACATCACGTTACATGATGTAACACGACAAGTGAACATTCTAAAAAGCAAAATGCATGCAAAGCGAGGTGTTTCATTTTTTGAAATGCCCATATTACTTTTTTTTAATCAAAAAACTTACCATGATACCTAGTGGGTACCCATATGATACCCATTGGGTATCACCAAAAAAAAGTTGTATGTTTTTTTTACTGTCATACATGTCATGACCATATGTGTGTTAGCTATAACATATAGTGTGCTATGGTAACGAATAGTGCCTACTTAGGGTTTCTAGGTTTAGGGTTAGAGGAGAGTGGTTCTTCTGGTAGGACTCACCTTCATGTTGTGAGTGGGGGTATAAAGTGTGAAAGAGGGCTCAAAGAACTATGCCTAAAACGTTGGGAGTAGTTGGAGTTAATGGAGCTTCAAGCTATGGTGTCCCGTTAGCATCGGCCTAAATTCTCTGAGTGGAGTGGGCTTCGCTTGATTGTATATGTTTGCATCACGAATTTTATGATAGTAGATTTTCTCGTGACATTTTCACTCAAAGAACTCTGTTTTTTGGGAGTAGTTAAACCGTGGGGGTTTTGTGATCTCGCTCTCTGGTTGTGTGGTTGAATTGGGAGTGGGTGGTGTCAAAAGGCGTGCCTTGGCAAGAGCTTTCCAACGCACCAAAGAATGTTGGATTTCGTTGAGCAGATCAAAAGTTATGATCATTTGAAATTGCTAGTTTAGGGTTTGACAGTTTTTAGTGACTGTTTACCAGCGACGTTAATTTCTCAGATAAGTGGAAATTTCCTTGAAGAAAGTTGCTGAAAATTGGTAGGAGTGTAGCTAGAAAGCCGATCTTCAATCTGGTAAAGACAAATTGTGCTTTCATTTAGCGGATTATGTGTTATATTTGTTTTTGTGGTGATGGTTTTTTCTGGTTTGTGCACACCTAGTGCGGAAGCGCTGTTAGATTTTTAACTAAATAACTAGGGAAGATCAGGTGCTGCAACTTTGTGAAGTTGTTTCTTGAAGGCTGAATTGCATCTAGGAATTGTTTAGGATTTTTTAGTAGTGCCAATTGGGAGTATTGACCTTCGAAAGATCTCAAGTTTGTGTAGATTTGTGCCCAAGTTTTTTTCAGCGGTCTTTCATAGGTCATACATATCTCGGCACAGAAACCTTCTTTTCAGTTGTGTTTTGGAGGGAAGGAAGATCTAGTTGTCCTCTACATTCTGGTTGAAGTAGATTGGCATTTGGTGTAGGAACGGTGGAGATATGGTTGTTTAAGTGCTCGCAGCCCAATTTCGCAACTTTTGGCTATGGCAAATTAGGGATTTCGCTGGAAATTGAGCTTTTGGCTAGTGGGGAGCACATTTTTCGACTTGTGGTGGTGGGCTGGTTGGACGAGTTGAGCGGCTACTCAGCTAGGTGGTTGAGTTGAGTACTCGTTTCCGGTAGCAAATCGGGCACGAGGTCGACGGTACTTAGTGGTGATTCAATTTGGGTACTGGGTTTGGTGATTGGGTCATCACAGAGCAGTTTGGTGGTCTTGTGGGGGACCATGGTGGAGTTACACGTAATGGGTTGAGGTATCGACTATCTTCATCCACATCATCGGTTGCTAAGGAGGACGAGGTTATCGTGAATAACAAGTCTTCCATATTACCGTCTAATATTGCGGCCCCATTGATTTGGGATATGGACGGGGGTTCTGGGGCCATGAAGGGCCCCGACGTTACTCAAGTGCAATGAGCACCATCAAGTTGGAGGACTTCATTCAGGAGTTTGATTCTTGGTGTGATATGTAAATGTTACGTAATGTTAGATTGTTCTCACCCTTCTTAGCATGGAAGGGATTGTTTCAGCACTTGGAGGGTCCTCCGATGGATGATTATCACGAGTTTTGGAGAGATCATGCTACTGAGATTGAGGAGTGGAGGCAACATTGGTCTCCATCTTATGTATCTATTACTCACGGTGGTGTTGCTAATTGTGGTATTACTACACCGTCTACTCCTAGTACGAACACACAGGTTGTTCCCCCACCTCTATTTAACCCTATCACGGAGTTCTTTTTGAGGCTGAAGAAGAACTACCAAGGGATGAAGATGGAGAAATTGAGGAGTCTTGAGGAATTTGAGCGGAAGACTAGTGAGAGTCTTTGCAAAGCATACACTCGTATGCGAAGGTTGATTGCAGTTACTCAGGGGGTGACAAAGGCTCAAGTAATCCAATTTTGGTATGGGATTTTGGACAAGGAGTTGGGACGGAAAGCACGCAATGTGATTCTCATGAGTGACGATTCTCCCACATTGGCCCAAGTGTTTGCTTTGTCTGAGAAGATAGAGCTTAACATGGTGGAGGAGAGGGTGGTGACATCTAGATTCAATAGGGATATAGTTACTACTTCTCGTGGACAACAGTCCACCTCACAACCTCGTACTAGTGGAGGTGGGAGTCGTGGAGGTCAGGTACGACCTCAGTCAAGTTCTGGAGGGACGGGTGCACAAAGACTGTTGCCTTCATTCGTTAGTCAATAATAAGGACAGTCTTGTTGGACATGTGGTGGTGCTCATATTCGGAGGGATTGTCCACAAGAGAGTGGTGGACGTACTTTGGCTGATGGATTTCAGTCGGCACAAGTTCAATGTGATAACTATGGCCAAGTCGGCCACCCTCGTGAGCGTTGTTTTGACCTTTACCCAGAATTGAGATCAGGTTGTGGTGGAGGTCATGGTGGAGCAGCTCAAAGAGGTTGTGGTGGTAGAGGTGGTGGGGGTGGTAGAAGTACACCAATGGTTAAGGCATCTCCCGTGATCACTCCTCCCCCTACGATAAAGGTAGCTATGGCTGCTAGGATTGAGCAATTGGAGCAAAGGCTTGCTACCATGGCAAGTTTCTAACATCGATCACATTCAAGAGGCTCAGCTCCCACATCTTATGGGGGAGATGATCTCTTTTATATGGCTAGTGTAGCACAAATTGAGGCGTCACTCGAACCTCGGAGCCACATGGGGCAACTGTGGAGTTGGATCCATAGAGGGGTGAAGCTGGTAGACAGGCCAGACTTCCCCATCTAAAGTGGTTAGGACTCTTCCATGGTTCCTACACCACCTATTGAGCCAACAGTGGGGCCAACGGCATCAACATCACGTGTAGTGGACACAGGTGTATCATCGAGTGTAGTGTCGCGGATGGTAACTTCAGTGTTGGGATCCCCAACATTTTCGGCTAATGATTTGATGGCGTCAGGAGTTGACTCAACTCGTGTATTTCGACTAACAGCCACATTGTGTGAACGTGGGAATGTTGTTGCTACAAGTGCCGAGGTGTGTGAGGGTGTTGATGTGGGGCAACTTGTGGTGGGGGATGTTATTGTGGAGCAACCCTTGGTATCAGGTGTGGATAGTCCTTGGCAGGCGGTGGCGGTTAAAATGGATGCATTACCAGCTCGACTAGCCATTGATCGCGAGAGGCTTACACCTGGTGTATGTATGTTAGATAATCGGAGTGGTATTTTTTGGTTAGTGAATCCTATGGGCCAGGTGTATAGACCAGATCGGGTTTTGTTGGATTCTGGTGCCCAACCCTTGATGTTGGGGAAGGCAGCATGTATTGATTTGGGTATTTGGAGGTCAGAGCTTGAATCGTGCCCATTCCAAATTCAGTCATCACTTGGTGGAGCCAGTGATAGGTCTAACTTCATGACACGTGAGAGATTATCAGTGCAAATGAAACCGGATCACGTGACTGATAGCTCTAGGTTGGAAATGACTGTTGTTGTTATAGCAGCTGAGTCGTATGATGTACTAGTTGGAGGTGCCGTGTTGTATCTGATGGGTTTTCAGATGGATTATTGGACAAAGACAGCGACTTATCAAACTAGTTGGCGGTCTAGGGATGGACGGATGAGCCATGTGCCTGCGAGATTTTTTTTCTGGGGTTCCACCAAGAGGGTCTCCCCCAAAGGTGTCGGCATTAGTTGCTAGTTTTAGTGGAGTGGTCACTTGGCCAGGTGACTTGTTAGAAGGCAACATTTCAGCCATTGACACTCTAGTCTACGAGGATATAGAGGAGGTTTCTAGCTTTGTTGCAACAATGTCCTCTTCATTGGATGTTCCACTTTGGCGTTTGAGTGGGGTGTTACGGCAGGATGCCGATCGTTTGGTATCACAGGCTTGGCATGAGGCTTTTGTGCCTGTGGAGGAGGAGGAGGTTCCACTACACCCATCACATGGGAATATCCTTCCAAGGGTATTTATGTGTTGGATGTATTTGGAGGGATTAGCACTGGTTTGTCAACAGTGCTTCAAGCGGGTATTCTAGTTCGAAAGTACCTTTATGTGGAGAGAGATGAGACCGCAAAGAGGGTTTCATTGCGCCATCTTGCATTATTGATGCGGTGATAACCTGAATTTGTTGCCAAGGCTGGCTATTCGAGGATATCAACGAGCTTTGCCATTAGACATTGCATTATTGGGGGCGCAAGACCTTGCGAAAGTTGGTCCTATTAATTTGGTGATTACTAGATGGCCATGCCAGGGTCATACTTAGGCTAGTCGTGGTGAGGGATTACATGACCCTCGATCTCGTATGTTTTGGGAGATGTTACGGGTGTTACGCCATCTTCAGACACATTAGGCACGTGTTCCCGCGTACATTCTGGAGAATGTACCTTTGTTGGGTGATACTAGGTCTCATGTGATGGCGAGTGTACACCAAATCTGGTTTTGGATTGGACCAGCAATTTTATTGGATGCAGCGAGAGTTGGTTCGCGTGCTCATCGTCCCCGATTGTGATGGACAAACTTGTTGCCAAGGGAGGTGTTGAAACGGGCATATGAGATAATACCACGATTTTCTCACCTCATAGTGGATAGTATCTTAGATATTGGGCGACGTTCTCAGGTGGTGAAAGTTGTTGATAGGTCACCCATGGCAATGGTGAACCGAATGGGATAGCCTAGGATGGCGTTACCCACATTTGTCAGTTTTCCAGCATCACATGCCTATAAAGAAGGTGGTCCCGAACTTGTATGGGATATTTGTTTACAGCAATTTGTCGAGCCCAACGCCGATGAGAGAGAACGTGCAATGGGGTTTCTTAAAGGAATGACATTTGTCCCTTCTATTTCCAAGGCTTCACGTCGACAAGTGTTGGGTCAAGCTATGGACCTGAATTGTTTGACTTGGATTGTTAGCCTTGGTATGGCTGAGCAGCGTTGGCTTAGAGCCACATTTGTAGTAGTTACACCTCTTGTGAGCTCACTGTCCACCGTGACAGTAGAGGCATCGACTAGGGGCGAGGAAAGTTATACTTTTCATCCTTGGAGTACATGGGATGTGTTGGGAAAGCATGTGAAGGTTGTGGCCCATGCTCTTGGAGGAGTTTGTTGCTCCAATGGTGTTCCATTGGGTGACTTGGAGGAGCGTGTGGCTTCTCCCAAGGTTTTTGCGTAGCAACCTGTGGCATCATCCTCTTCCTCTAGTGTGTCTACCAAGGAGACTTGGGAGCCTTTGATAAGGCCCAAGTTAACAGGAAGAGAAAAACAATAGTTGATGCAATTCCTAAGAGCGTACATGAGTTATTTTGCCTTTAGTATGAAGGAGTTGGGTGCTTTGATTGGACCTAGTATACGGATTGAGTTGGCTAGTGACAGGCCAATCTTCCATCGTCTTTATAGATACAGTGATATGGAGAAGGACCTGATTCAGAGTCGGACGTTGGATCTATTGGAAGCTAGATTAGTGGAGTTGTCGCATGGTGAGTATGCATCAGCCACTGTCAGGCCTACCAAAAAGGATGTACATGGCAACTACACGGATAGGCGGATGTGTAGAGTCTACCGTCCTATCAATCGGCAGACTAAGTCCGATAAGTATGCCATGCCTACACCTGAAGAGATCTTTGATGTTGTGGGACATGCAAAGGTTTTTAGTACACTTGATTTTCGAGCAGGGTACCATCAATTGCCGATTCGAGAGGAGGACAAGGCCAAGACCGCATTTTGGGGCGTCAACTCTCACGGCAAGGATTGATTGTATCAGTGGAAGTTCTTACCCTTTGGGTTGAAAAACGCGCCTGCCGAGTTTCAACGTGTGATGGATAGGATCTTAGTAGGGTTGGATTTTGTCCAATGTTATATTGATGATATTGTGGTATATAGTAATACCGTGGAAGAGCACCAAATTCATCTACAAATTGTGTTTGAGTGGTTGAAGGCTCATGGTCTTCGTCTACATCTTGGGAAGTGTAAGTTCTTCCAAGAGAGTGGAATATCTGGGTCATGTGATCTACCCAGGTGGTTTGGGAGTGCAACAAGCCAAGGTGGAGGCTATTGCACGTATTCCGCGTCCCACGGATGTGAGTAGGGTTTGCGCTTTCATGGGATTGACGAACTATTATCGTAGGTATGTCAAAGGCTTTAATGCGATGGCAAAGCCTTTGAACATGTTGAAGTTGGATCAGGAATGGCAGTGGGGTGATGAACAAGAGCGAGCTTTTGTGGAGCTCAAGGCTAGGTTAATTGCAGCTCCCATCCTAAGGAGACCTATTAGGGGGCGTCCATTCCAGCTACACACTGATTGGAATATGTTGGGACTTGGAATGGTGTTGACACAATGTGATGATGAAAGGAAGGAGTTTGTGGTGGCCTATGCGAGTCTTTCGAACAATGCAGCGGAGTCACGCTATAGTTTTTACGAGGGAGAGTGTTTGGCAACAGTGTGGGCTATCGCACACTTCAGGTGTTAGTTGTTTGGCACACAGTTTAGCCTTGTCACTGACCACCAGCTGCTCAAGTGGTTGATGGAGTCCGATAAACTTACAGGAAAGCTTGCACGGTGGGCTCTCATCTTACAGGAGTATGACTTCCAGGTGGTGCATAAACCAGGAGTTACAAACCTTGATGCCAATGGGTTGAGTCGGAACCCATGCACTAGCCAGGAGGATAATACTGGAGCTAGATGGCATGGTGAGGGTGATGAGGAGATGGTGCCAAGTTGGCATGCATCGGCCTTTTTGTGCTTGTTGGGTGTGGACTCTAGTATGGAGGGCCACGTGACATCTTACTCTACTCAAAGGGTAGATGGCCAGTCTTCAAATCCTGAGGTTGGGGATGGTAGCATCGGTCACCATGATGTTCATGATGATACATTAGTGTTGGAGTTTTTACGAACCAGTATGGTGTCAGGCATGGTGAGTGCTAAGGAGAGAGACCGTGTTCTCCAACGAACTAAGAGGTATTGGTTGGAGGGGACACATATACTCCGAATGTGGGAGGATGGTAGGGTATGGATTGTACCACATTTAGACCAGAGAAGGCGTATTGTGCGATATGCCCATAAGGAGTTGGGGCATTTTGGAGTAAAGCGGACATATAACTTACTCCTAAATCAATATTGGTGGCATGGTATGCACACTGATGTGCAACGATTAATGTCACATTGCATGGTTTGTGATAGGGTGAGGGCATCGTTCAATGCCCATACACCACAATTACACCCCTTGTCTATTATGGGGTTGGGTTATCGCTGGAGTTTGGACTTTGCGGGACCATTACCATTGACAGTTGGGCACAACAAATATGTGTTGGTGATGGTGGAGCACTTTTCCAAGTGGATTGAGTTGGTGCCATCCCTTGACAAATCTAGCGAGGGAGTAGCATATCTATTCCTTGATAGGGTGCTTAGTCATTTTGGTGCACTAGCTGAAGTGTTGACCAATCAAGGTACGAAGTTTCAGGGTGAGTTTCAGGTCTTGTGTGACAAGGCGTTGATTGATCACTGAACCACGTCTCGAGATCATCCAGAGGCAGATGGTTTAGCTGAGCGTGTGGTACAAACGGTGAAGAGGGCATTGCGCAAATATGGCTTGCAGAAAGGCCACCTTGTGGATTGGGATATTCAATCACCATGGTTGGCCATGGGATATTAATTCAATCGTCAGGCATCCTTGGCTTCCTTTTCACCTTATTTTCTATTGTATGGCCGAGATCCAAACTTGCCAACAACAATTTGTCATGAGTTTAGTGAGGTGGTGAACCTAGATGACTCGAAGATGTGGTTGAGGATGTGTTTTCAACGTGTAGAGCTCTTTCGAAGAATTATGCCAGCAGCGTTTGAAAACCTTGCCATTGCTCAACACATGGATACATTGCGATATGCAATTATTCGGGGTGGAGGTTATTGACCATCGATTCGTAGGTTCCATGTGGGGGACTATGTCTATTTGTAACAGATTGCACCAACGACATTGGATGTAACAACAAGCCGCACTATCTTACGAGTGCAAGAGGTGTTAGCTTCTACAGTTCTCATGTTGGAGGGTCATGATGGTGTTGTTTGGAAGGACCATGTGCGTAATTGTGTGCCATGTCACCTCCCAAATGTGGATGGTACAGTTGACCCAAGTTTGGCAATGGTACGGGCCAACTTGAGGTGTATGTTATGTGAGTCTAAAGGTGGAGTAGCCCATATGTTGGTGTGTGATAGATGTTCTAGGGGTTGGCACATGGCGTGCATGACTCCACCTATGGATGTTGTTCCCATTGGACGATGGGTTTTTCCTCGTTGTACTTTGGAAGGGTAGATGACTTGATCTTCACATGGTATGGATTATAAATGGGTGACTAACGATGGGGCAACATAGCACCTGGCCTTTTGATTCGTGCACCCACAAAGGTGTATAGCATGTAGAAGATGTATAGGGCTACCTAGAAGTTAGAAGGACCTAACCACCAGCTAGGGGGGTGAGTTGTTGTACACATGTATTTGTGTATGCTCTCGTCCATGTTATGTGTTTGTGTGTGTATGTGAGTATGGTATGTCAACGATGTATGTTGTATGACGATATGTATTCGCACAACATACACAACAGGTGCCCAATTGGTACCCATTGGGTATCACAACCTTACACACATTAGGGAGCATGTGTATGGGATTTTGGACTTGTATGTTGTGTCATTAATTCATTAGACATGAGCTAAAGTAAAGGTCCAAGACCCCATGTACATGAACAAACACCTCCAAAACAGTAAGAAAATCAAGAAGATCCTTAGTAGTGGACCTTCATGTTGAAAATGGAAGGGCATTTGTATGCCACCATGTATCTGCTTTGGTGCTTGTTTCAATTTTTTTCTTGTGGTATGAAGCATGTATCTGGAGGGTACCCACTATGTATATGGAAAGAAAACAATGTGGAGCATTTTGGAAAATGGAATGTCTACACTTGTGAGCATTTGGTTGTCCGAAATGCCCTGCTGGCTTTTATGTTGTGTAAGTCTACTTTCAAATACATTAGGAAAAAGTTTTAGAGGTCTTTATATTGATGGCCTATGGACAAGAAATGTTTTTCCATTCTATTCTTGTCCCATAGTTACCACTTTGGTTTATACAAACCATCCACATGTATGTACTATGGACTTACCTTTGTAGCCAACAAGTGCCCTATCTACTGATCTATGCTACTTACCCACTTACATAGGTAGTTACTAAGATAATGGTCTTGAAGAGACTCCATCAATTGAGTGTTTCAACTTGTTGGATGCATGTGCCGTGAGAAAACTATAAGGGTCTTGCAAGACCACTTCCAAAGATACAAAAGGTGTACATAAATGTGGATGGCTGAAAATCAGTATAAGTTCATTACCAAGAAATGGATGTTCAACTTGAATGAATTCTACATGGATTGTCATCCAAAACACGCTACAAAATGATGCGCAAGGTCACATCATGAACATGATTGAAGTGACATGATTATTGGAGCTACATTTGAAACAAATGAACAAAACATTTTTTGCAACCTTTTCCATTGGATTGCACTTCCTTCTATAACTCACAACACATAACAAGGTTGGATGCACCTTAATAAGATGTAACAGTTGGAGCAAGGGTTTGATAGACTTACACCAAGAGGGAGGAATGTTTTGTGTAAGCACATGGCCCCTTGGTATGCTTACCTCTGAGAATACCATTATGATATTATTAGTATAATCCTTTACATCCTTGGTATGTTTGCCTGTGAGAATACCATTATGATATTATTAGTATAATCCTTTACATCCTTATTGTATGTTTTCCTACTTTAGGAAAGGATATTTTAATACCCATAGGTTATGTGCGGGCACATGATATAACCAATGGTTTTTTTTTGGTCAATTTTGTAATGTGGTCAAGGTGGCAAAGCATAACCCAATTTAGCCAAATTTGGTTATTAACAAAATTTAAATGTCCATATGTATTCTTTGTTATCAATTTCACACACACATAAAAATTTGATGATTTTTTTTTTATTGTAATTTTTGCATTTTTTACCCAAAAATTTGCAAATAATGTGAAAATTTGCACAAAAAAAGGGTTAGGTATAACATGTTTAATTTTTAGTAACTATTTTATAGTCTCTTAAATACTTACCCCTAACCAACTACTCACATTGTAAGGCACCAAGTCACCATTGCACCAACTATAGAAATCCCACATAATTTAGTTGTATGAACTTTAGTTAAGTTGACATCAAGTTTACCTTGGTGACCTATCCTATAAAGGTTTGTTGCATAAGTAGGCAAGTTGGTAAGTTACTAAATGACTAGGGCATGGTCACAAAAATATGACCCACTGTCATGCTAACTAGTTTTTAAAATTATGTAAATGAAAACAAATCATGTGAAAATTTATTGTGAAATAGAAATTTTTTATGTATTATTGTTGAATATTTATTGATAAAACTTGTTGTAAAATTTAAAATGTTTAAAAAAAAAATTGCATGTCTAAAAAGACTTTCTTAGCACTGTAACCAATCTTAATAGTCTTTTTGTAACACCAGTTAATACAAGTTCTAAAAACAATTTGAAGCTCACATTTTATATTTTCAATGCATTATTATTTATCGTCAATTTTGGTCCTTTAATATCATTTTTTTCAGAAATATAGTCACAACTTTAATATTATAATTTTGAATCAATTAAAAAATGCATACATAAAAATGCATAAATTTATAATATAAAAAATATTATGATGATTTGAAAAATTAACTTGAATTTATTTTGACTTGTACTTGTAATTTATTTAACAAAATTAGTTAGAATTTAATTAATTTTTAAAGAAACGATTGCAAAAAAAATAAAATAATGAACAAAGCCTCCCATGTTTTCTTAGGAACCACACCACAGAAGGGTGTGAATTCATGGTCCTTTAATAATCACACCTCACAAGGGTGTGGGTTCATGTTTCTTTAATAATCACACCTCATATGGGTGTGGGTTGTGTTTGCACATTTGCACACACTACTAGATAAGTAGATGCATACAAATGGTTACACTATTGGTACGATTTAGTGGGTTGTCGTTTAAAAATTCACAATTGTGTTAGCTCCTGAATTGCCACCCAGTGGAAAGGTGTTTCTTATTGACATACCATCCATGATGTGTTGGTTCACTCTGGTTGAGCATAACAAGAGCATACAAAATCCAATCTCCTTTTGCATCTTTGAACTGTTCATGGTAGCAAAGTCTAGTACATTTCCATTCAAAGATAACTTTAAAACAAATTTACAATATCTAGGTTCCAGAAAATATTGTCCTTAACACAATATGCTACTAGAATGTGATATGTAAGATTAAAAAGTTCAAAAAATGCTAGGCTTAGTATGAGGCATCACATTGAAGCGAGTCACAAGGTTAGCAACCATTGCATTTTAACAAAATCCATTACACCAAAACTATGCTTGGAGTGAACTTTTAGGTCGCCCCTTGATAATCACTCAATGGGGTGGTTTCAACCAACCTTAGCCAACCACTTTGGACATCAATCTCAGCATCAAAATTTCCAATTTTTCAAAAAACAACTAGTTGAATTTGGACCCATGTGACTAGTTCTAGGTTTTGGACACAACTAGAGTTGTGTACTAGGACCAGTTTGGTATGTTCAAACCTTGATACCAGGGCAGGTATAAACCTGGTATTGGGTATTTTGAAGAACTTTATTGGTATTAGGTTCAAGGCTGAGTAGGGACTCGTAGTCGGTCTTTATTTACATATAGTCATAGTTGTAACTATCTATCCTCTAGCCCATAGATAGATAGTCGACTATAGTTGACTACATAGTCGACTACTCTGGCCTTGAATTAGTCAACCGTAGATTGTTGTCGTTTACTCATTGCGAGCCCTCTTCTGAGCGATGGCAGACCCATTTGCATCGTGTTGTTGTTGGATGTCACAAGCTACTGATTTCAACATCGTTACTATATCCATGCCTTCGTTTGTTTCATCATCTTTGACATCACCATCAAGATCAAAGTATTTGATGATGTTTGCAGTCGCCTCAGTTGCATCCGTTGCTGACTTCAATGACGCAATCAAGTTGTCGATCGTGAATAGGTCTTTGCTTTCCATGTCTTTGATAAATGCCTTGTTGAATGCCAAGATCAACAACATCTCAAACTTGGCATTGCCCAGGTTTTGCCGAAGCGCATTGTCAATGTGCTTACAGACCGAAAACACGTGTTCCTGCAAGCCGTTGGAATCAGGTGCGCCAAGGTGTCGCGCTGCGATGCGCTCTGCGAGGCGGTGATGCACACCGTTCTTGTGCCACCACTGTGACACATCGATGACCTTGCTGACGTAGATCCAATTGCCTGAGCGGACCTTGCTCTTGTCGATCTCGTCCAACTTTTGTTCGTTCAAAAGCCATGCCAACCAGTCCACCTTTAGCAAGATCCACTCCTTGAAGGCTTTGTTTGCCAAATCACTTAGAGTCACTGTGTTGAGAGCATCACTTGCTCTACTTTCAATGTCCTGGCTAGGTGAACCAACATTGACCATGCCAAACACATCGTCATCATTGCAAACTTGTACATCAATGTCATCATCGTCGAGCGGCACATTACACATCACGTCGGGCTCGGGTGGTCGGAATGAGCGTGTGGCCTCGTCAACAAGAGCAGACTTGAAAAGCTCCTTGGCATTGTCAACATTGTCCTTGTACCCGGCTGCACATAGCCATGGCAAGGCCAGTGTTAGCATGACCGGGTCGCATATCATGGCCACCAGTTGTTGATCGCTAGGGAATGGGAAATATGAGTCCAACTCTTTCTGGATGCGATCCCGCAGCTTGCTGCCGATCACACCCAATTGTTCAGCTCTGACCTTGACCTTGGGCAAGTGGTCCCATCGTGTTTTGCCATCCCATCGGCCATCACCACCGTAGCCGTCTTCCTCGTCTAGTCGCTCACCAGAACGGGATGACGGCACGATGTTGACGACCGAGTAAGTCATTTGCCTAACGACAATCTTGGTCTTAACAATATTGGGCCAGCTAGCGCTAGCAACCAGTCGCGAGTCGATTTGTGTTGTGAATGATAGGGCGCAAACTGATCGTATGATGGCCTCGACCTCAGCCACGGACTGCCAACGTTCGTTTGATAGCTCGTAGGTGTTGCACACCAACGACTTCTCGTGAGCAAAATACTGGTGCAGTGTCCACTTGCACTGTAACGCTTGTTGGTACATGCGCGCGTAGCTTGAAATGCACGTGTCATTGTCAATGCCAACCTTAATCACATTATAGCCGATCTGTTCGTTGCGTTTCTCGTAGTTGATTTTGTGCAACTTGGCCTTCTTGTTCCAAACGTACTCGATCATTTGACGCACGGCCAGGCGTAGGTCCTCGCATTCTTCGAATGAGTCAACAATCTCCTTGTTAACTGTCCTTTTTCGCTTCCCAGTCGCATGGTCGCAAGCCAACTTTGCCAAATGCATGTTGCAAGTGCCATTTGTGCCGACGATTAGTCGACTGGTTGCGAGGGACGTGTTCGTTGTGTCGTTGATCAATAAGACGATGTCGCTACGACGGATGCCATAGCGCTTCAGGATAGCCATGGCTGCATCGTTGCATGCTTGGGCATTATGCCCATCTGGCACAGCCAGGCCAAGCGCCAATTTGTACCGGATCCATGACTGCAGGTCGATCCAGTACACTGAGATGTCGAAAAACTGCTTGATCATGGAGTCCCATCCATCATGGCAGACCACAAGCCAGCCACAGCTGGAACCAGCATACTCGTCGACAAGCTCATCATAGCCGACTGGCATGTACATTGCGCGCGCCTTGACAATAAGCGCCTTAACACACACAGTGAACTTGGAAAACATGGAGATGAGCGCACGATTGATCTTACCGGGTGTCATCGGAACGTATGACCCTAGCTTTAGGTACGACGCTGCCTGGATGACCTCATTCAGGTTGACATCGGTGGCAAGCGATAGCGATGCCTTGCGGTTGACGACCAGCCGTGCAACAAGTGCATGAACACGCTCGATGACAGCATCATTGCCATTCTTGATGAAGGCGCGAATGTTGTTGGTGCTCACGGATGTAGAAGTTGAAATCGATATCAGTTGTTTGGGTTCAAGCGACTGGTGTTTGCGGGCCAGATGCAAGCTCGGGTGCCTAGAAGCAATGTGTTTGTGAGCATTGCCAGTTGTGTCATTGTAGATGGCAACCAAGCTGTCCAGGAACTTGTGTGGGCACTTCTTCAGGCACAACAAGCAACAATAAACATACTAGATCTTGTTGTGCGTGATCGGCCCATCCTTGACCATGGTGAAGTACTGCCACACCGGCAATGTTTTGTTAGCGTTGATCGGCACAAGCCGCGAGTCAAGCAGTTCATGAGGCGCCTCATCGACCTCTCCAGACTCCATCATCAGTCGAAGCTGAGATGCTGACCGATGGGGTAGGGGACTCCATCATCCATGATAAATTAGTGACAACAATTGTGTAGTGTAGTAGACATCAGTCTGTAATGTGTTGTGCTCATGAGTCGTAACAGTCTGTAGTGGTCCCACACATCTTTGGTGCGTGTATCCGGTGATCCAAGTCTACCACTCGCCACTCGGTCAGGTGAAGCTCTAGTACTACGATTCAACAGCAATGATGGTCCGCTGCTAATTTTGTTGTTCACACTCGTCCTCACTCTTGGAAGACCCACAAGACCTGCAAAAGACAGAGGAGGAAAAAAATTTTTTAATCTTCATCATGCTGCCTGTACCTACCTACCTGCATTTGTAAAAAACAAACCAACAAAAAAACCCAAAAGAAGTTTATTGCAACGGCTATAAGGACCAGCTCAGGAGTTGTTTTGAGCCTACAAGCTCCTTGATTGTTAATAATTCTTAGGGTCTCTTTCCAGTAGGCTACTTTGATCACAGCACACATCTCAAAAACAACCTAATGGAAAGCCGCTGATATAGGGCCTTGTTTCTTGCAGAGCTGCAAGTGTTTAAAAAATATGTAGTTGATCATGTTAAGAACTCTAGTTCGAATCATGTTCACATGACAAATAAAAATGGAC
>Ga0116231_10004134_pt1 | contig 29590 bp, 20 predicted proteins | sample S1TSphgellanicum_2_FD_89695 | JGI IMG/M metagenome (GOLD analysis project Ga0116231, IMG submission 89695) | Host-associated microbial communities from peat moss isolated from Minnesota, USA - S1T2_Fd - Sphagnum magellanicum MG | ecosystem: Host-associated > Plants > Peat moss > Unclassified...
AACAAGTCGAGAACTTGGAATGCAAATTTGAGAATGCACAAACGCAGTGGGAGCAAACTGCCAAGAATAGGGTTAATTCTGAGAAGTAACTTGAAAGTAAAATAAACTCGAATAAATTGCGATTGTGCGGCAACTTACGCTAGCGTCTCTCCGGCACTATCCGCAGTCTTGCTTTTTTTAGCTTGACGAAACGTGCAGCTTTTGCCGTTGTGATCGCTGTAGAGGGTAAGCTTTCAGTGAGTTTTCGCTTTTTCATTCACATACCAAATCGCTGTTCTTTGGCAATTCTCTAAGGCGCCAAAAGTTAATAAATACTTTTTTCACAATAATTTTTTTTTTTATATCTCCCCCCCCCCCCCCCCCCCCCCCCCTATTTCCTTATTAAAACTTCTATACAAAAAAGATTTTCACATATTTTCTTTGATAGTGCATGCATTGTTTTTGAACAATTTAGAGGTTTTCAATTTTATTTGTCAAAATATGGAAAAAATAAAATAAAAATTTAAATGAAACCTTAAAGTGCAAGTTTCAAATTCAAACAATAATTATTTAAAAATTCAACTTCAAAGTCTATTTGTTCCAAAACATAGATTAATTCAAGTCCAATTGAAAACATCAAACAAACTATGTGAAACATCTCAACCTAAAAACAAAACCACTTATAAAATTTGAATCTCAAAGTCTTGTTTGAAAACATTTCAACAAATGAATCCTTCTTAGATTTGAGCTTAATGTGTTGACTCATATGAACTCCTCTTCATTGGCAGAAACAACAACAAATGAAAAACTTGCATCGATTATCCATTTTCAGTAGAATGAAATTCTTGCATAGAACAAAAGCTTTTACAAATCAACAAGCAAGAATAAAACAAAAAATGAAAATTGGATTTCTAAAATAAACAACATATACTTACTTTAGTTTTATCATGAACAACTTTCTTTTCATTGAAAGGTTCATCATATTGCAATAAATAGCCACCCTTCAATTCTTTGCTTATAATCCATTTGCATCACTTTGTTCTTCAAGTGGTTGTCAATTCAATTATACATGCATACCAAAAAAAAAAAAAAACACATATCAAAATAAGAAGCAAAGCCAAAAATGACAACAAAGGTAAAACATTGTTGTCTTTCAAGTGTTTATTCTGATTGTACCTACATAAACAACATTTTAGAAGCATAAATCAAAGGGAGAAATAAAAGAAAAGAGAGAAAACATAAATTAAAAATAAAAATAAAAATAAAATAAAAACATAAACATTTTATAAAAAACATAATCCTTATGATTTGTTACTTCCATTCCATATTTATGAAGAATAAGTGTTTTCTTCATCTAGGTAATTTCAACACTTGGCCTAATCTTGTTTGATGAAAATTTTCTTTCGAATTAGGAAAATCTATTATCAACCTATCAACAATTAGTCATAGTTGAGTGTGACCAATTACCAATTTTATAAATCATACCTCATTTGGAAGCCTTCCATTTTGGTTTAACTTGTAAGAACACCAAATGTGACCTAGGTTTGTTAGTAGGTTAGATTGTAGGATGATGACGAAAAAGTTTTTTATAAGTTGCAATAAAAGATACTAAATGAAAAATCAATGATAAGTTGGTGTTGATTTGCATAACAACACAATATTTATATGCTAGTTTTTTGAAACCCCTTGACAAAACTTCAAAACCAAATCAGTAGGTAACGACAACAAAATCAATTCATCAAAGTCCACTTACTTGAACTTATAACAATCCTTTATAAAGAAGTTCCACACACAAAAATATTCATACTAAAGATATAGACCATTTGGAAATGTGAGCTAACAAATAGATTGTGCTAATATTTTCATTCCTCTTCAATTGAAAGAACATAAGATTTCTTGACAAACATGTCAAGACTAGCTATCAAGGCTCATAAAGTCATTGCATCACTAGCAACTTTAATTCTGTTGAAAAGGGGATTATAGGAGCTTTACTTGTTTCAACCACTCATTATTCTTGCCATTGTTTTATAATTCTTCCAATGCCCCTTATCAATGATTGGATTTGCATCATAGAAAAAAAGTTGGGAAATACATTCATTTAAATGCAAACAAGAATCAACAATAAAAAACTAAAGAAAAAAATCAAAATTATAAGGATAGAAATTAAATTGCAAAAAAAATTAATTATAATAACAATAAAAGATTGAAGCCACTATAGACAAAATGAATTAAAAGTCATTATAAACAATAAAAGGTTGAAACCACTACAAACAACATTTAGTTACATCAAATATATTTTCAAATGCATTTAGATTAATATTTTTATGTGACTTGTAAATAAGGACATCATGTCCATTGGGTCTTTTACAACATCTTCATCTTAAGAAAGGTTAGCCATAAATGTTTCCATATCAAAACCCCAATTTTTTTTCCATTCATCAATTTTTTTTGGGTCCATTGCTTTCTAATCTCCTTTATTTACATTGTCCATCTCCTTTTCATCTATATCAAGAAACTAGGATTTTGAACATGGTTTTCTACTAGCAAATTCATAATCAAATTTCCCTTCAAGAACACCACTTTCGGAAGTGGCACATGGTTCATCAACAAAATTGAAACATGGTTCACTAACAGAATTGACACATGGCTCATCAACATTAGATTTAAAAACAATACTTTTAACAATATGACATGTATATAGCCTCATAGTTGGAATAGAAGCATTACTCGAATCATCATGAATAACATCAAATTGTTCAAAATGCAATGGAATATAAGGGTCAAACAAGCATGGATACAAATCAACATTTTTTGAAAGATGCAATAGAAGTGATTCAAGGTTAACATACTATACATAAATTTTAGAACCATCATCTAACCAAAACAATTTTTAATTGACATTATTTATCAAAGATGGTGTAATAGAGCATGAGTTAGAAGCTTGAAGATTAAAAAATTCAAAAAAAATGGGCAATTTATTTTTTAGAAGTTCAACAAAACAATCCTTAAAACCTTGATAACCCAATTTTTATGCAGGTCCTTCATCAATAATTGACATTATAGAGATAAAAGAGAAAGAACAAACAAAAATATGAAGAAGAGTTTAAAAACTTGAACATTAGAAAGCAACTAAGGATGAACAAAAACAAAATGTTGAAAGCAAAAGATATTGAAAATGGAAAATGAAGATGATGAAAAGTATCAATGAAGTATGAAGGAAATGAAGATGAAAAGTAATATTGTAAAAACACAAAATAAAAACAAGGTGCCATTAAAGGAGTGCAATAAAAGCATAAAAACTTCAAGCACCTTGCTTTCAATGAATGAAAAAGAAACATTACAAATAGAAATAAATTTAACTTGGAACACAAAAATCATGACCAACACTTGCACATGAGAAAAAATTTAAACATAAGATCCAATAACAAAACATGTAAAAATAAAAGAGAAAATAAAATAAAATCATTTGCAACAAATGAAAGAGGGGAAAAAAAAACAAAATGGTGTTACAAAGCAAAAAAAAAATGAAAACGAAGAAGAATGTTATAAAAACATGAAGTAAAAATAAGAAAATGCCATAAAAAAAACACCACATAAGTGTAAGAACTCAAGCGTTGACAATTAAAATTGAAAATGATGAAAAGCTTCAATGAGGTGTGAAAAAAATGAAAATAAAGATATACAATTTAAAAGCACAAAGTAAAAGCAAGAAGGTGCCTTTGGAAAAGTGCAACAAGCACCCTACTTTCAATGAACAACACGAGAAAAAAACAAAATGTTGCAAACAAAAATAAATGTCAAAAAACTCAAAAATTACGGTCAACACTTGCACATAAGAAACAAAAACCAAACATACAAGGAAAAAAATAAAAATAAAAAATTGATAGCAATAAGTGTAAGATTAAAAAAATAAATTGTGTTAAAAAAAAGTGAAAGAAATGAAGACCAAGAACAATGCTATAGAAGCATTAGTGAAGAAGTGCAAAGAGCTCAAGCATCATGCAATGTTGACAACAAAAAAACAAAGATGATGAATAGGGTGGATGAAACATGAAGAAAATAAAACCAAAGAACAATATTGCATAAACACCAAATAAAAATAAGAAAGCACTTAAGAAGGTCTTAGCAAAAACCCAAGAAGCATAGAAAAAAGAAACATGACAAATGACAATGAAAATAATTTAAAAAAAATGGAAAGAATGAAGATGATGAAGTTCAACAAATGCAATGAAAAAAGAAAAAGAAAAAAAAGACTTGAATAACCTACAAATCCATGAGCAAAAAGAAAAATAGGTGAAACTTAGAAGTGGCAAAAAGAAAACTTTAATGGCAACTCTCTGCATCATATAATCTGCTGCTTTAGGGTGACACAATCAGGGGAAAGAAAAAGAAAAAGAAAAAATTCGTGTAGTTCTTTATGTGAGGAAAGATCTATATGTAGACCCTTTTCCTATACTTTAGATGTTTTAAACTACACACCTACCTACTTTAAGAGGTCCTGATAAGAAAAGTTTTTAAATCTAGGGACCTACCTACCTACCTACCTACTTTAGTTTAGGCCTGTCTGACCAACGAGGCTACAGGGTAGGTACAGTGTTGGTCTGGTATATAGGGTCAGAGACTGGTATCAATACTGATAGGAACACTGGTATCATATCCCAGACCAGTCTGGTATGACTTAAGTCTGGTACCAGCTTAATACCAGTACTGGCCGGTAGGTTCTGAGGTAATACTAGTTTCATACCAGTCTTATACCAGGCTATATACCAGCCCAAAATCAGTATCGGGCATAATACCAGTACCAGGCTGCTATCAAGAAAAAAAAATAAAATAAAAAATCAGTATTGATCCAATACCAGTACCAGACTGGTATCAATTTTTTTTAAAATGCCAGTACTAGTACCGGTACGGGTATCAAAATAAGTTGATACCCGACCTGCTGATAAATGAATCCCATGTCAGCAAACTGTCTGAAACCCTAGACTATGGGAGCGTTAGGGACCGTTGTATGGAATCAGCAGCGGTGAAAAGATGCACTTGCAACGCGCTTGCATGGGGTTGCCGCCACTTGCTGCTGTGCTTTGCAAGCCAGCACAGCGCCAAACGGCAGAGCGCCGACGCAGCCAGCACTCCGCTGTTCCCATGCAATGCCTCCATGACCGTTTTCGGTAAGCAGTCTGTGTGGGTGGTTAGCAGCCAGGGCTTCAAAGCATGACGAACCCGGAAGAAGCAGCGGGGATTTAGGCGCGGACCCCGGATCTTGGCACCAACCTAATGCATGATCATGATCATCAATTCCGGTTTAAACCGTGTGCGCATCACATTTGAGAGGAATTTTCTTCTGTGAAAAAGTGGTGCACCGTGCGAGCTGTTGTGATAGTCTAGTCGGCTCTCATGAAGTGTCCAAGGGCAGCAGCTTATGATCATAGGTTTTTGTTCTAGTTGTGGTTTAGATCAAGGTGGCAAAGTGTCGCCGTATTTCAGGAATTCTAGCTTTTCACGCTGCATGCACTTGGCAGCATTTCAACCTCTTCGATGATCTACGAAGGTTTCGGGTAAGACGTGGACACTAAGAATGCCCTCTTAGCGTTCTGTAAAGAAAAAAGCAGCTCGAGGGAAGATCACAAACCGATAGAATCCGACTTCATTGATTGGGAGAAGTAGAGGCCGAGAGTGGATTTAAACAGCATATATGTAGTTCATCACGACGGTCACTTGGTTCAAAACACTCATGTTTAGTTTGGCTGCATTTGCGTATAGTTGCGGCTCCCTGGTACGTAGGGCCACTACCACTGCTCACGGCGCGGGGAGTCACCTGTCCTTGCGGTTCAGAAATCCGGCACGGCAGTCGCCGTTTGCAAGTGAGATTTTGGAGCATCGACCTTACTTTGAGAACGGAGTAGCCAACCTCTTCCAGACGTAAAAAAATCCACAACTCGATAGATTAGTTGCAGTTAAGATCAGAATTCACAACTCTTTTGAAGCATTGGTTGCGTGCACAAGGATAGGCACAGACCCACTGAAGATGGAGACTCCACCTACATGAACTGATCGTGCCCATGAACTGATCAACTTCTGTATGAAAGCGGCGATTATGTCTGAGCCGTGGGAGCAATTGTGGCTTGTGTTCGCATGGTTGGATGGCAAGAGCTTGGCCACGGCCTGCTGCGTATCCAAGCAGTGGCAGCACATAGCCAGTCACGACGACTTCTGGCGTCCCTTGTGCGATGCACGGTGGCCATCGGCCCTTAGCACCGACGCCGGCGCTCGGGCCGTACGTACAGTGGGAACGTATCGGCTATTCTACTCGCTGCGGAGTCAAGCACAGCGCTACTCGTCGGTGCCGCGACCGCGGCCGGAACAGACCAATCTGCGCATGGAGGATCTGCTCTTCTTCCTAGACATAGCCCACGGCGACAGCGGCGCGCCTCTCTTCTCGTTCGTCCGCGGCGGCGAGGAGCTCGTGGCTGCTGCACCCGCAGGCGACAGGTTCCGCTTTGTGATCGACATTCCCCCATCGGAAATGAATCCACAACCGCAACACAACAAAATTCCTGCAGGTATGGAAACCCTACCTCCATTCTTCAACGGGTCCTCGTCTTCTCTTGTTCGCAAGTGTCATGTCTGACAGAACTCATTCCATTCGGCAGCTCATGCAGGGGACCGGGGTTCAGAACAAAATGCCATGGTTTCTGCGCGGGATGCAGGGAATATAACCGCAGTACCTCAAACTCATGGATCGTGGACGAAGCAGCAAGTGAAAGAATTGAAAGTAAGCTGGGCAGTGATGCTGAAGGGAAGCCCCAAAGTTCTACAAATCGTGGAGACTAAAGGGGGACAAATGGTGAGCAATGCATGCAGCTTCTCACAATGCTTACCAGAACATGGTTGCTGTCCAGTTCCAGCTGTTGTGAACCACCAGGCTGAGATTGATCTGCATTTCAGCTACCTAGAAAGGGATTCCACATCAAATGAGGCATGGCCAATGCAGAATATATGGGAAGCAACAGCAGCAGCAGTTGCTGCTACAAGACGAGTTGAAGAACACAATCTTGACCATGTCAGTCAGTATACTATCATGCTTCGAGAAATCCATTTCGGGTTTTTGATCACAAGCTCATGGAGATATTTTACACAATTCCAAGCAATGAAATACTTGGAGCATGCCTTCATTGATGGTTGGAAGTTGCAGTGATGGTTCAATGAAGTTGTAGGTCAGCTGTTCAAAACATGATCTGGTTTTCTTTTTTGGCTGCTTTGTAAATACAACACCCATGTCAAAGGTACTCCAGGGTGCTTCATGAGATTCAGTTGGTGGGTTAAGGTTTTGGCAAAGCACCACCCAGGCAAAGCAGTGACCAGATAAAGCCTCAAGTGTAATTAGGGTTTGGTGCACAATGTGTTTGACCCTGGGGCAGAGATCATGGACCAGGTATGAATCTCAGAGTTTCAAATTGAGATATCGTGAACTGTATGAATCTCACCATTGCAAATTGAGATATCATGGACTGTATGAAGCTCAAAGTTGCAAATTGAGAGTTTGACTTGGGGATTTTTCACTGGAGAATCAATTGGACATTTTGTAGTATTTATCAGGAGATTGGAGGGTGTATATACACTGAAATTATGAGGCATTGTAGATTGGAAATTGTCAAATTTGAGGATGTAGGAACCTTTTTAGAGATGTACTTTTTAACATGGCATCTCCTGAAGAAGTAACGGAATTGGAAAAAGATCTGCTGGGTCAGTTATGCTCCTGATGGCTATTCGTTAGGTATGTGGAAAAAAGATGCATCTGAATGGAGTTCACTTTGAATATGTACAAGAATCTGCTATGAATTAGTGCAGGACTTGTACTGAAGATGAGAGTCCAAGGGTATGCATGAAATTGAGCTGACCCATGAATGGGAGTCGGAAATTTTGTGGTGTAGTTGGCTCTGGTATCAATCCCTTTTGGGTAGATTTCTTCCAATTCATTAAACTTGCAATATTTCCCAAACAATCCTGCTTTGGGCCTATTACCCTTCACCTGGGCTTTGAAAAATTACATTTTCATGGTGAGGTTTGTGACTGCAACAGATGATAGGGTGAAAAGCTACAAATTAGTGTCAGTATTTCCATTTGATTGCATTTCTGTCTCTTCAATCTTGTTGAAATGAGTGTTTGACAATCAGAATTCAATTGCACTGTTCACGAGACTGGATCGGGGCAGACTCCTGAAATTGTTCTGTATACTCGAACAAATGTGGCCCTTACTTGCATGTTGGCAATACTGATGCAACTATAGCTCCACGCATCATACATTGCTGAAAATAGTTAAGTGTGTTTTTTTAACTTGACAAGATGTCAGCTTTGGCACCTTTCCATTTCATGCCCTGTAATCATGCAGTGAGAATCTCCACAATTTTCCAATGTCTTCAGACTTTGGCTTCAGACCTTGATCACCTGTTTAATGAAATAGCAACATATACTTGTCTATGATCACTCCCACACACCACTTAGCTAGGAGGAAGATCCAATCTGTTCTGTTCCAGATGTCGTGCCCCTTTGTGCCCTCCATTTCTAATCTTATTGTCTCATTTCAGTCCAGCTGCATTTGTTACCATCTGCATGATTTTGCCTCATACATTCCACATTGCTGATCATAGTGTCAATCCACCTACTTGCTTTCTTGACCCTTGTATGCACCAGAGGAGAGCAACATGAACCTCAATAGCTGCTATGCAGGGTCAAAGGAAATTCAAAATAGCACACTATTGATGCTGAGAAACTATGCTGACTAGTATTTTGTTTCTTCAGAAATTGATCTTGGCTGCAAAACATTGATTTAAAGGAATTTCAGTTACTGTTTGGACCTTCATTTGTCAAGTTAGAGAAACTTGTGGTTGTATGATGGTCTGACATGCCATTTGAGTGCTCATGCTGACATAGCATGATAGAACATAAAGCTCATGGTAACCTTATGGTCATTGGATTTGTGATGTAGTCTTGAGCTCTGTGTTGTGGTGTGTTACATGTTGGAGATGTGAACATGGTGAATGTATGACAATCAGTAGAGAGAGCTGAAGCAAATCACAAATGAGCTGTTATGGATTCAGTTATGGTGGGCTGAACTTTTAAGGCAATTGCAATAGCTTGGTTGGTGTGTTTGAAAGACGTGGCACTGCTTGCCTTACAGGAGCATGGTAGACGAATGGTACTTAACTGACAGTTGAGACATGCATTAGGTAACGGCCATTGGGAGGACCTAGCTGAGTGGTGGGTTACTGCAAGCCTGGTCTGACCAATGACCACAATTGAAATAGTCGTGAGGCCAATGACCAATTCAGCTGCCCCTACAGGCCCTACAGGGTGATTCTCTAGGTCAAGTCAGCTGTGAGAGGGAACTGTGATGTTCAGGAAGTTCCTGATGCAGTGACCTGCTATTTATATAGGTGAGACCGGCAGCTTGACACATAGTACTATGGCTACTTGCAAGAATCCTGAAAGAAAACACTGATTATGAGCTTACTTGCTGGCTTGTGACACATTTTTTTGCATAGAATGCAGGTTTAATCTTAACTCTAAAAGCCAAATTAATTTTGTGGTGGAGACAGCTCACAGCTATGTGTTTAGCAATCATTGTGCGGTGTCTTTCCAAACTTCTTTTTGTGAGTGAGGTGGTGTCTGGTTTTCAAGGTTAATCTCTCTTGTCTTTTTGTGTTGATGTTGATGTTGCAAATTGGCAAAGGAATTCATGGACGGCATGCAGTTTGAGATGGTGATGCTGCATGGAGGAATGAAGGCATGTGGTGCTGAAAAGAATGGTGGTGAGAGAGAGAGAGTGTGTGTTTGTGTGTGTGTGTGTGAATGTCATGTCATTATTCATCTTTTTGCTTAGTCCTTTTGTAATTTAGTTTGTGTATTTTCATGCCCATGACACAACAGCTTAGTCTCCTTATCTTCAACTAAACCATGATGAATAAATCAAAACCACAGTGGAAACATTATAGTGGAAACATTGTATTCCATATAGAGAAGCTTCAAAATCAGATTTTGACATGTGAGCAAATGAGAATTTATCCATAAACAACAATTCAATTGGTAGCCCCATTTCCATAAATGAATGTTATCTAGTGCAGCTCATAACCTTCATGTGCTTAGAGGAAGAGTTTCATAATCTTCTTATAAATGGATGAAAACTTTCATAGCCTTCTTGTAGACGGACGAAAGGTTTCATGGCCTTCTTGTCAATGGATGAAAAAACAGAGGGAGAAGTTCTGCACAGTGAGAGACAAGGGGAGGGCCAAACAGAAGCTTGAAAAATGTCTAAACAGAAGTTATGTGTATGAGATTTCAGCCTACTGCAACTAGACTGCTCTAGACAAATCAGAAATTGACACATCAATGATCTACCTCCAAGAACTGGCTACTATTGTTGAGCAGCTATTATAAACTGCACCGAAACCCAGTTGGGGTTAAGGTTTTTTCCAAATTCCCAGAACTGCCAATTCTTTGAATCTGATTTTTATATATTCTGATGGTTTTCTTATTCTGATTCTTTGCGAAGTACCTAAAAACCAGTGGTTATTAGAAAATTGAAGAACTGGCTACCTTTTGAGGGGAATGGGGGAAGGAGAAAGGTCTCAGCGCAGGTTACCAAGGTGGTTATGCTGAGATTCATCTACAACATCTGAGTCACGACAATTTTTCCATTTGATGGTGCACTGAGTCACTTCAAAATCTGAACTATTTTTTTCCTTTTGTATTTGCAGTTTCTTAACAGAGACGCTCTTGGGATTAAATCTATGAGGGTACAAAGCATAAGTCTTCGTTGGAGTTTACCAGACACAGCTGAGAAGTTAGGAACCTGTAAGATGCCTCCAAGGTGTCAAATTTCAGGCATTCCTTTGTTTTCAGGCACAGGGAACTGGGGCAGAATCCTGTGTTCAGGAAAAGGCGTTCAAGAGCCCAGATTATTTATGTATAGAGGAAGAAGGGCCAGGGGGCATTCCTTTGATTTCAGGCACAGGGAAGGTGGGGCAGTACGTTCTGAGTGCGTTTTCGACCGTAGGGAAGGGGATTACTTCAGATTACTTGCTTCCCAAACTATTCAACGTTCTGGCCATAAATTTCGGTTGCAGAATACAGAAGACACATGTTTTATGGCCTAATCTTCTAGTCCCTCCCCACCCACCTCCCCATATTGTGAGGTAGGTGTTGTAGTGGTCATACAGAAGAAGACACGGCCAAATTTCGCTACATGTCAGAGAGGGTAGTAGAAAAAATTTAAAATTATTCTCTTAAAACGGCAAAACGGCGAATTCAGACAATTTTTCCTCGAAGTATGGGGGGCCATTTCGAGGAAAAACTCTCACCCCTCTCCTAACCCCCCGAACCTTTGTATGAGTCGCACGGCAATTACCACAATAATAATAATAACACTGAGTCGAGTTCGATTCTCGAGTTCCTGTGCGGACTTTGAGAATCAAGTCTTCAACTACGTATTCTATTTTAGTTGCTATGTTACAGATTGTTTTCTCGGTGCAAATAGACTGGGTTTTCTTGTTCCCTCTTTTTGCTGATCACGACTCATGAAGACCAAGGGTAACCCCGGAGCAGGTGCAAAGGAAAGTAAACTGGAAGCAAGAGGGGAATAAATGAGGTTTCTAGAGGGTTTGTCAGCAGTTCTCCAGTGAAGGCATTTAGAGATAGGCAAAAACGTGCATCAATTTGAATCCATGGCCAGAACTGAGAGAAGAGAGAAAACAGTTCGTGCAAAGTTCCAGAAGAAGTCGAGAATTGGGGTTTGAAATAGCTCTTCTTGACTGCCGCACACGTGATCATGACTGACGACTACTTTCAGCTCTCGTTGGAAGTGGTGCAAGCACTGGTTCGAGCGCAGAATGATCGGCTGGTGCAACTGAACGAGACTCAATGTAAACACTTAATAGAAAAGCTTCAAGAGACCGTGAACAGTGTACAATTAATTCTCGGTTCTCTAGCTCCTGCTGGGGACCAAGCTGGTGTCTCCAAGCACCCCTGCGAAGCAGCCCTCCTGGAGCTTTACCGCATAGTCATCAACGCAGCAGAAATCATACGCGCTTGCTGCTTCCAGGACTGGCTCAAGGCAGCAGTCAAGTTAGCAACCGACACTAGAGCTTTTGCCAAGGCTACTTTCGACCTCGATTGGGTGACAGACGTGATTCGCACAATCCTTCGGGATGCTAGAGTGTCAGACAGATGCCATGTTTCAGATAGCATCGAATTAGGGTTTACAGCTACCGACCAGCCCAAACGTTATGTTGGAGCGATGATCCACGATGAGCTGAGCGAGGCTGCTCTGAGGGACTTCGAGCGGTTGAGAGGACGGTTAAACGACATGCGGGATTCAGGAACCTGTATGGGTGAACTAGAGGGACAAATAGTAGAGAACCTGTTGAAGTTAATCCCTAATGTTGGCAACAAGAAGTCTACCAAGTGTTTGCATACTATAGATCCGCAAGAGCTCGTGAATATCAAGTCCATCGGCAAGGGGGCGGCTGGTGAGGTTTTCGAGGTAAGGTCGCTGGGTCAACGGTTTGCAAGAAAATTCATTCCAGAAAAAATGAAAATCATTTTTCGGCGAGAACTTGCAAGCTTGGTGGGCCTCTCTCACCCCAACATCGTTAAAGTATTCGGTGTGTCTTCCAACAATCAAGGAAACTCAATTGTTATGGAGCTCATGGATGCAGATCTTCGTGCCTACATGGAGGCAAGGATGAAATTCAGTAAAAAGGCGCCTTTTGGGCTAGCTGTTGCACTTGACATCTTGCTGCAAATTGCAGAAGGCATGGAGTACTTGCACAAACGTCAGAGAGTACACAGGGACATTAAGTCCACAAACATCCTGGTGAATCCTGAGCAAGACCAGCAGATGGCCAAGGCAGGATACCTGCAAGCCAAAGTGGCAGACTTTGGTCTGGCAAATGCCAAACCCAAGAATGTTACTTCAATGCAGACATACAATGTGGGATCGACTCCATGGATGGCACCTGAACTGATTAGGGTCCACAATGCAAATGCTGCTGAGGAGCGCCTAGAGTGTGATGATAAGACCACCCCAGTGATGAACTTAGATCTGAATGCTGCAGATGTGTATAGCTATGCTATAACATGCTATGAGATACTGACAGGAAAACTCCCATTCAAAGCAGGGTCAGATCTGTGTGACCTAAAACTCAAGATAAAGTTCAATAATGTGAGGCCCCATTTGCCTGATTCCCTGCCTCCGTACTTGGTGACCTTAGTAGAGAGGTCCTGGAATAGTGATGCCAGAAAAAGGCCAACTTTCTCATACATTTGCACTGAGCTGAGGCATCTCAAAGCTGTTCTGATGAGAGGTACACCCTTCCTCACCAAGACTCATCAGCCTTTGCAAGTGTCAAGGGACCTTCAAATGCAGGTCATGTTTTCAGCATTCCAGCCCTGCCCCTTTTATTGGGGTGGAGAGTTACCTTATCCCCATGTGTACAATTGTCCCTGCCAACAAGCTCTGAGCTTTAGCTATAGCCTATTGCACCTTCAGAGCCTCAGTCATTTGGATTTATCAAACTTCTAGCTAGTTATGAGCGTTGAAGATGGGGTTGCAAAGCACTTTCTGGTGAATTGTTTGTTCCTATATAGAGGGATTGGGCTGGTGGGATCTTAGGAGCACAAACATGAGAATTGACATGATGTAGTTTGCAGGTGGTGAAGAGCTGCTTCAAGCACTGCAACCTCCTACTTACTCAGAGGTGTGCTTCTTAGTCCACTTGTAAATTAGACATTAGAGGTAGGTGATTGTTGTCAGTTCATCTACAGTCTGTGACCACTCATACAACAATCTTTGAATACACATAAAGACTTTAGTAGCAAAACTGCAAACATGTCTATTTCAAGAGTCATAAGAATTGTCAAATTGGGCTCTTGGACACAACTATTCTCCTTTATGAATTGCCAACCTTACTAATGTTTGGTACATGTAATCCTTGAGGATGCTACCTAGATAAGGTGGATAATATTCTGGATCCCATTTTGAACTCTTAAATTAAGCACTGTAGGTGGAAAATTGTAGTCTTTGTGTTCATGGAGACTATCCTCTCAAGTGTGCTGAATGACTGTTGGCTATGATCTGAATTTCTCCTGTCAATTACATGGTAGTTGCAGCTTTGGACCAACATGAAAGGCCATATACCCCTGGGTGGAGATGGATGTTTGGTAGGAGTTCAATGTATAGTTTTGTTTTGCAAACTCTTAGTGAAAAATCCTTTCTCTATAGAAGCTCTGTATGAAACATCTGCTGCTTAGGTGGATCAGTTTTCAGTGTTCATGAGGAGTTTGCTCTGCAGGATAGTTGCAGCTTGGAAGGAAATTTGCCAGTGCTGTGGAATACCATAGGAGGTGTGGATGAACAGCAGGGAGAGATTGCTACAGTGGATCTATTGAAGTTGAAGCCTAGTGCTCTTGATGAAAACAGAAGTAATCATAAATTGACTTCTTTAAGCCCAGGAGAGCTTGATATTATCAGACCCCTTGGCAAGGGTACTTATGGGACTGTTTCCGAGACAAGGTGGCTGGGCACAAGTTATGCAATGAAGACATTTGCAGCGAGTGAAACAAAAAGTTATGAGAAAGAAGTGGAAATCTTGCAAAGGGTCTCACATCCCAACATTGTGAAATTATTTTCCTATGTTGAACCCCGTGGATTCTTGATGGAGCTCATGTCCACTGACCTTCGGACCTACATGGATCAAATCCTTGGCTTAGAAGACCAAACCCGAATGTCCAGGATGTCTTCAGATAAAGATCGGGGACCATTCAAACTTGCTGTTGCTCTGGACATTATGTCACAAATAGCTGACGGCATGGATCACATTCATAAATGTGGTATAATACACAGGGATCTCAAACCCTCCAACATTCTCATAACAGTGACCAGCCAAAGCCCAGAAAGGTATGTGGGTGTTAAGGTGGCAGACTTTGGCGTATCAGAGTTCACCAGAACATCTGAACAAACCATCAACGTGGGGACAATACCATACATGGCACCTGAGGTGTTCGGCTTAGATGACTTGGAGCTGGGATTTCCAACAGCAAAAGATCCATTTAAGGCAGATGTTTATAGCTTTGCAATAACATCGTCTGAAATACTGACAGGGCAGATTCCATTCAGAGACAATAAAACATTCAGAGACATTCAAAGGTGGATCATGAAAGGGTTGAGACCCACTTTGCCCACTTCCCTGCCTCCAAAGTTGGTGTCCCTGATAAAGAAATGCTGGAGTGGTGACCCCAGACAGAGGCCGGGTTTTTCAGACATTTGCATGGAGCTCAGATCACTCAAAAGCGTTCACACAATAAGAGGTACACTGTTTTACAGCATTTGCTGCTCATGCCCAGTATATTCAGAAAGTTGCGGAAAAGGGGTCAAAATAACAGCTAACCCTGTGATGCAAGCCCTCATTGGGGGAGTAAAGACAGGGCGACCTTAGCAGAATCAGATGTTGACAGCCTGTTCATGGGTGTTAAAAGCCAAAGCAAGGTGTTAAAATGGAGCACCTGCAGAATTGGCCTTGCTGCAGAATCAGTAGCAAGTGCCCATTAGGCAATACCATATATGCTATTAACATACAGTGAACTTGACTTTTAATTGAAACAAGCAATGGCATACATACAGCAGCTTAGGCCTAGTATTTATTAAATTGAAGTGAGTTTTCAATTTTCTTGTGATTTGCCAATTCCAAATTTCCATGGGTCCCTCACAACAAAAACTTGGAAATTTGGACACATCCATAATTGGAAACAAATACATATCAATGTTGTGTAGGTATGCAATTTGCCCAGATTCTAATGCATGCAAGGTGACTGCATGCCCTTAGTTTGGTAATGCCCTTGCCCTTGGGCTTTATGCAATGTAAAAATGGATGCAAAAATCACCCTGGGGTGGGGGTGTTGGTGCTTTATGTTTTTCATAAAGCTTACCATGAAATCAGAATGCCCACTTGTAGGGCAGAGGGCAGAGGAAATATTATGTGTTATAATGTGCCGGCCTCCTGCACTACGAAATTTCTAAGAGGTTTTTATGTGACAAAAACATTTAATTATTCATTTTCAATTGTGTGTGGGTAGATCCTTTTTTATGTCTACCATCAATATTGTGGGCTAAAAATTTCTCACAATCATTACATGAATTGTGTCTGGGCAGGTGGTGAACTAATTACTCAACCGTTGGAACTTTCTTCTGCTTCTGCAAGTGGTTTGGAGGTGTGTTTTCTCTTCTCCTTTGGAAATGTAGTTCATCCTTTTGTGTAATCATCCAACTTGACATGTTGGTTTGTAGATCTGATGATGGTTGTAATCTTGAAAGTTTGAGGACTAACAATTGGATCAACTCATGTAGTGTGCCCAAAAGGTGTTGAACATCACTTCCTTTTCATTTCTATCATTGCTAACTAAAAGGAGTAGCTTATGAATGAGAGATATAGACATGCTTAGAAACATTTAACAAAAAAGTGTTTGTAATTTAGTCAACTAAAGTTTTCACAATACATGTTAAGAAATTAAGGGTCAAGACATCATTGGTGATAAAACTAATAGGAGCATCATATAAACATGACTATAAGTGGGTAGATCTAATCCAATTGCATAATCAGAATAATGGTACCATCAAAATGTCATATTGTAAAATGGGGATTTTCAGTACAATTGAGATGAAATTTGGAAATGGTCATATCGCATAATCCAAATTGTTTCTTCTTTTACAGGTTTCAAGCACACTGGATAGTGTTGGTCAAGGAGAGACTGGAAAAGAATTGGAGATGACAACAAGTTCTACAGTAGACATGGAAATAACAACTTCACCAGGAAAATCCATCTCTTCTCCTCTAGTGTTATGCCAGCCAGCAATACCTGAAAAGTTTAAGGAGGGTGGAAACATATCCATTCAAACATGGTTAAATTTTATGGAAGATTACTTTAATGTTGGAAACCAACCTCCAAACAAGAAGGTGGATCTTGCTATTACTTACCTTGAGCCAAATGTGGGGCAAAAATGGCACAACATTGCCCAAAATTTAAGGAGTGAGGGTAATGATCCCAAAGATTGGGATGTTTTCTGTAAAACTTTAATTGAGTTATGTGGTTCACCATCACTCCAAGACAATTTAAAAGAGGACCAAAGAACACCTTCATGTAAGTGTGTATTAATGTAATTACATATGTCAATGACATGCCATGGTGGATATTGTATTGCATGGACTAGTTTAATTAGTTGGGTAGATTCAATGATGATGTTCTGGAAGGGAATGTAGAACTGGAATTGAAATTCAATTCAAATGCCAATTCAGGAATTTTGAAGCCCTCTTTGACATGCACCACTAATGTGAAAGGTTTGGACAATTAGAGCATGAGTTCATTCTGGTTGGATACATTCAATTTGTGATTCCTTGGTAGGTTCAATCAATCCTTCTCAGTATTGGAGGATTGTATGTCCTATACAAATGTTACCAAATGGTTGCAGTTGAGAAATTTTTAAAAGAGTCTTGATAAATGGCAATTGAGTTATAAGTCATAACTAGACCCACAATGAAACCTTTTACAAAATTATGGCCATAAAATTTATATGTATCTTAATCTTAAATGTGATTTGAAACAACCAAACATATTACCAGTTTAACAGTGACGATTAAACTTAGTCTTAAACTTTGATCAAAGTTTGAATACAAAAAAACTTGTGAATTATTTACTAAAGATGATTTGTGGACTTTGTCACACTTATGAATAGTGTAGAAATCAATATTAATCTCTACTATTTTTTGCCCATAGTTGATATTGATCCTTCAAGAATATTGTTGAATTCATAACATTGCACTTTTTGCTATCAAATTATATTCAAATGTAGTTCATGTCAAACATTTTTGTTGTACAACATTTTTATTTCTTAAAATGTTAATTTGTTGTTAGTGTAGAAAATGCAAAGCTTTATTATCTTCAAAGCACTTACAAGAACAACAACATGGAATGGGATCCTTCCTATATATATATGTCCATAGTGATCTTGCATGCAGTGGTGATAATGGTTGAAAATGTTAGTTGGCAATAATTAACTAGAGAAAAAACATTAACTACTATTAATAATTAATACTTAAACTTATGTGACTCTTCATGTAATCATTATTACCTTTTCAGTTTCTAGAGATTCACATGTCCCCATAACTCACAAAGAGTCAAATAAGAAATATGCTAAAATGATTAGGATTGTTAAATAATTATCCTATAACCCCCCCTCCCCCCCCCCAACTCAATCTTGATTTTCTCGAAGTGATGCATTTTTTAGTCTAGTGATGAGGTTTTTTAAAATAATAATAATAATTATTATTATTATTATTATTATTTAAAAATTTATGAACTATTTGAAAACAAAATCCTTCAACCCATGATCCAAACTATTGATGATTTCTATTGGTAGATGTCAAAATTTTATGATTATTAAATTAATTCATCCAAGTTTTTTATTCCTAATTATTTTTTTGATTATGCAAATTTCAGTCTTCCCATTGGAATTGTTAACATGTTCGCTTCTTGTTTTGTTGTTGGAATGTATGCAACTTCCACATTTCTAGTAGCAACATGCTTCTTAACGTAGTAATGTTCAATCTCAATGTGTTTTACTATTGCATGATAGACATGGTTCTTCACAAGTTTTATGCTAGATTGGTTGTCACAAAATAACATAGTTGGTCTTTCTTATGGTATGTGCATATCATGACGCATTCCCAAGCTCCTTGATAAACTCAAATGTGAGTTTCAGGTGAAAACAACGGAAGGATAAAGAGTTGGGGCACGCTCCTTGGTTCGAAGCACTCTTGGGGTAGAGGGCCATGTTGGAGCTTCGGGATGGGGACTAGAAAGAGTGACAAGTAATCCAATTACTCACATGGACCTACACAAACCAAACAATAAGTTAGTTAGTGTAGTTGGAACATTTTTGGTGCACGGACAAGCCATGGGCAAACACAGATTCATAAGACTCACCATGGCTTAGATTTGGGGGAAGCCACCACCTTCCCCCTTATAGTATTCTCTACGCCTGGCCATAGGGCTAGCACTCAAATGTCATTTTGTCCCAGGACTCCCAAGTTCGAGTCTTGAAATTTTCAAAATTAGTACTCCCGCAACTTTGGAGGCCCATAAAGACCTCTTATTGAGATGAGGTCTAAAACAAAGTTGTGCCCTCTGAGAGCTTTCTAATGGTTTGTGACATGCCACTTGCATGCTAGGAAATCAGGGCGATTCCCGAATTTTAGTGGTCAAGAGTCAAATTGCCTTTCTTTTGACCATAATATATGTTTTAAATGCCCAAATGGGTCATGTGAGTCAATTTTAAACACCTAAGTTCCAAGAGATTTCCAACAATATAAGAAACTCTTCAATCCAATGAATTTTGACCTTTACAATCGCCCTTTGAAGATTTGGGAGTCCATCGAGACTCCAACTCCCAAAGTGGGAACTCACTTGGGAATGTGGGGGTTCATTCCCTCACACCTTCCTACATTCCCGGGAGCATGAAATGTGACTCCCAAGCTTCATTCTTGGCTCACACCTTTGCCATCCCTTACTTTGGTCGTGAGCCCAAGGCTAGGGTTGTGACATATCAACTAATAAGTTTCATTACCACACAATTTTTTTGGCTCCTTTTGCCAAAGTTGGGTATTCTATTTCAGTAGTTGACATTGCAATAGTTAGTTGAAGCTTGTTATTCTAATGAATTGGCATAGGTTTCAATTTGAACACCATGCCTAATGTGGATAGTCTTTTGTTTAGATCCTTGCCCCAATTAGCAAAAGAAATTCTTAAATTTATGACTCCATATATCATTGATTTTGTAGTTATATCGGACATTGTATGATTAAAGGACCTAGTTATAACAAACAAGTAGCAAAAGACAAGCAATCATTTAATGTTTGACGTGGCACTTTTTACCCTATAATCATTAATGACAAGTCGTAAAATACAAACCATATATAATGTTGAAGTGTCATATAATGAATGACTAAAATATGATTGACAAACATTAAACCATTTGAATACTCAAATTTATACCTAGATTTTTTTTTTATGGATTATTTTTTTTTAATATTTTAAATATGTAAGTAGGTAAGCAATAGGTTTAGGTAGGTCAAAAAAGGCAAATAGGTAGGTAGTAGTTTAACCTACCTATGTAACTACCTTAGTCTAATTTACTTACGCTATCCTTTTTAAGAATGCACATAGGTTGCAAGTATTAAGAATTGAACCCCTTCACCTTCACAATGATCAACCATGTCTTTACCAATGGACTACAACATCAAAAGGTGTTCAATTTTGGTCAAGTTTTTTATTTCACATGTTTATTTCATATCATTACAAGATTATGAAATAAGTAGCAAGTGGGTAGGTTATAGGAAATAAAAAGTAGGCAAATAAGTAGGTAGGTAGGTGGGTGGGTAGGTGGGTAGGTTAATAGGTAGGTAGTTAAGTGGATAGTAAATAGGTAGGTGGGTGGGTTGGTGGGTAGGTAAGTGGGTAGTAGGTAGGTAGGTGGGTGGTTTGGTGGGTAGGGAAATGGATAATAGGTAGATGTGTGGGTAGTAAGTAGGTAGGTGGGTGGGTAGGTAAATAGCTAGGTACATAGGTAGGTGGGAGATAGGGGTAAGGTTGTCTATGTTCATATCAAATGATTTGTAGTCATTTTTTAATCATTGTAATGACAATTTGACATCCATGTCATTTTGTTATCAGTCATGGATGCCATATGGATGAAATAAAAATGATGAAAACTAACATTTCCCATCTTGTTACCACCTCATCATCCATTAATCACATGCCACATTAATATATGAATATGATTTTTTACACATAGGATTCAAAGTAATAGTTTATAACTAACATCATACATATAGTCATTTAGGACTTGTAGTCATAGATTTATTGGTTGCAAAAAACATAATTTTTTCTAATGAATTTGAATTTGTGTAACTGATCAATTCTTTCATACTTGCATGATAATAGAATACTCCATAACATGTCGTTCCCTTGATGTATCATAAAATCCTTTTTGTAGCAATGAAATGAGTTTGTTGTGGTGCTCCAAAAATACCAACTCACACAACTCACAACAAAGGATATGTCTAGCCTTGAGTGGGTCAAAAAAATCAAGTTTATTAGCATACTTAGGTACATGCGCCGATTAACAAACTTTTTTCCCATGTTCAATTGTAGTTGTAATCCTTCATCTATTAGGGTTGAAACAAGGTTGTTGATCTCCATTCCAAACCTTTGTGACAACTTGTTGGCATATTTTTTTTGCGATAGAAAAATTCCTATTGAAAGGTAAATGAACTCAAGTTCAATGTATTGTTGCATGGTTCTAACGTTGAGCATTTTGAATTTAACGTAAAGTTGAATCTCAAGGTCTTTTATTTTCTCAACATGACCTCCTATAATCATTAATGTAAAGGATGATGATAATACACTTATCTCCTTCAATCATGTGATACAAGTTGTGGTCAACATTGTTTTTAGTTAGACCTGTTGTTGAAGAAACTTGTCAATTTTTTAATACCATGCACATGGAGTTTGCTTAAGTCCATAAATGGTGTTTTGAAGTTTACAAACTAGCTTTTCTTTGCCTAGAACCACAAATCCAAGAGGTTGCTGCATGTAGACTTTTTTAATTAATTTTCCATTTAAAAAGGCCATTTTCACATCAAGGTGGTGAATGATCCATCTTTTCTAAGCAACCAATGTTACTATAGCCTTGATTGTCACCCATTTGACTGTGGGGGCAAATGTTTCCTCAAAATTAATCCCTTTCCTTTGCTCACATCCATGTGCAACCAAGCGTGCCTTGAATATTTCCTTTTGGTCTCCTTCCACTTGTTTGATTTTAAATACCCATTTTGTTATGATGGGTATTTTTCCTTCTAGAAATTTTATTAGATCCTAGGTGTTATTTTCCACAATCGAGTTGTACTATTTTTGCATTGCTTCTATCCATCTAAGATGTTGGATGGTTTCAAAGTAATCTTGTGGTTCAAGTGTTTTTGTGAAAAACACATTGTCACAATTCCAATTAGGAGCAACCTTCAGCCTATGTGAAGTTAATCTCATGAGACCTTTTGTTGATTGAACTGTTTCTTATAGATGTTGCATTGTTTCATGTTCGGAATGATGACTTTGATCATTGGAATGATCGTCATCATTGGCAGGTCTTTCATTTCCATGGGATGATGGTTCGTCTATTATTGGTTCATCATCATGGATCATTGATTTTGGATTGACATTAATTGATCCTTGATCCCCATGGTTTGCCTCTAGATTGTATAGAGCAAGTGGAATGGTAGTGTTATCAAACTTTAATGCTTGTTTCCATGGTAGCACATATAATCCAATTATCCCTTCATCAAAGACCACATCCTTGCTAATCAACACCTTCTTTTCCTTTGGGTCAAAACATCTATATGCTTTGGATTAATCGTCATAACCCACCGTCATGCATTTGATAGATTTGGCTTCAAGTTTTCTCCTTCGTGATTTGGAGACATGAACGTAAGCCAAGTTACCAAACACCTTCAAATGGTTAAGATCAAGTGCCTTGCCATTATATACATGCTCTAGGGATAGTCCACCATTTGAACGGGTGGGGTTCCTATTTGTTAAGTATGTGGCTATATTAACAACCTTTGTCCACAAATAGGCAAGATAGTTTGATTCCATTGCCATGCTTTTTGTTCGTTCCAAGATTGTCCTATTTTTCCGTTTTGTGACACCATTTTGGTGTGGTGTTTTAGTAGTCATCAATTATCTCCTTATTCCATTCTACTCACAGTAGGAATTGAACTCCTTAGACAAAAATTCTCCATCTTGATAAGTTATTAACATTTTGATTTGTTTTTTCCATCCTCAATCATACTTTTGAGATTTTTGAATTTTTCAAAGGTGTCATTTTTGGCCTTCAAGAAGAAGGTTCATGATTTTCTACTGAAATCATCAATAAAAACCACAATGTATTTGGACCCTTCAAAAGATGCTTCTAGAAATGGGCCGCATAGGTCAAAATGAATTAATTCATTCTTCCTTGTTGACTTGGTTGAACTTTCCTTTGGAATTTTTTGCCTTGTGCTGCTTGCCCATCATGAAATCTCCACAAACATGTGTGGTCATTGGAAGACAGGATCCCATTAGCTCTTCATAATTTTAACAATATGAGCAATCCTTTGAAACTCAGGTGTCCAAGTCCTTGGTGCCAAAGATTGATTACTAACCTTTCTTCAAACATCATTAACAAAAGAACTTGTTGTCGATTTGAAAGAATTTGTTACTGAAAAACTGAAAGTTTATATAATCCATTTGTTTGGTCCTTTCCACTAACACCTTGGCCGGGTCTCGTGCATTCAAAACCCAACACTTCTTTGCACCAAATAGAACGTAACAACCCTTATTTGTTATGGAGCCTACAGATAATAGGTTCTTGGTCACTTTTGGCACCAAGAACACATCTTCAACTTGTTTAATTCTTGAATCATGGTTGAATAAGACGCTACCTTTTCCAATGATTGAATGGTATTGTTTTTTAGTTGATTTTATTATGGAAAGTCATGTTTTTTCCACCTTATTGATATTTTCAACAAGTCCAATCGCATAGCTAGAAGCTCGTGAATCCAAGTACAAATTTGAATCAAAGCATTCTTATTTCAACATCTTGAGAGATGAATTACAATTGGCTTGATATTTTAGTTCATCATATATTTGAATGCAGTTTATGTGTCCAAAGTTGTCACCTTCTTGAACCTTTTTGGTTGATTGTGGAGTCCACAATCATTACTGCAACTTCAAACATCTTTGACGACTTCTTTCAATTAGTTTCAGACATCTCAATTTTTTGAAACTCAAATCCCATGGCATTAATCAGAGGTCTTTCGTCACCATTTTGCTCTTGTCATGAAATGTATGGGCACTTTTTTCCCCAATGTCCCAATTCATGGCAATGGTTGCAATGCCCAAGATGGCAAGCCACACACTCTGGATTAAATCTATTGACCTTGGTCTTGATTGTTGTGCCTTGACTTGTTCATGGAATTGGCGCATCAAATCCTCCCTTTTCAAAATTTTATTTATCTTATCTAGGAAATGATTTTTCACCTTTGAAATTTGTAGTGTTACCCCTAAAATTTCTTGTTCCACTTTTGAAATTTCTAGTTCCGTTTTTGAAATTTCTAGTCCTCATTAGCAAAACTTCATTTTCACCAAGGCCTCCAAAATGTACCTCCCTCCTTTGTCCCTCTAGCATGAGTTTTCCCATCAAATTTTCAAGACCTGGCAGTTCATCTTGAGCAATTATTGATTGGATGAATGATTCATAGCTTTGTGGGAAAGCATTCATGACAACATGAAAATTTAAATTTCATCGATAATTTTCTAGTTGAAATAAGATTCATTGTTGTTTCCTTAATCGCTTGCATGAAGTTGTTCACCTGAATCCTTTGCTCCATTATCATGGAATGAAGTTTGTTTGTGAAATACAATGTTCAAGTTGCATTGTGACTTTCGAACAAGTTCTTCAACACCTGCCATACTTCTATTGGTTTTAGAAGATTTCCCACAATTGGGATTAGATTATCCTTAATTGCCATGATTAGGATAGTTAGGGCTTTGTCCTTTCTAAATTGTAGTAAAGTTGCATCCTCTGTTTGTTGTACCTTGACTATAGTTGCTTATTGCACCGTTGCATATTTTTGCACCTTAGTTGCTTCTTCAACTACTCCTTCATTTAGAGCAATAACTTGTTTGTGAACAATGGGATGCACTATTACTATTATTACTAGGACCAGTTCCATTGGGCAAACCAATTCCCATAGTCCTTCTCATCTCACTGGTTGACGAACCTTGACTTTCCAAATGTTATAATTGCTTGTTTGCTTCAAACATGGAAAACTGATTCTCACTCATGATTCTAAAACAAATGATTATTTATGTAACATACTATTAGTCTATCACTAATAGACTTCTATATAGCAAAAAAAAAATCCCCTTTGTAGCACTCCACTAATTAAGCACTAGCAAAACAAACACTTTCTTTTGAAAAAAACCTTAAGGCTCAAGCATGTAATCGTTCTGATACCATGTAAAAAATGCAAAGCTTTATTATCTTCAAAGCACTTATGTGAACAACAACAACAACATGAAATGGGATCCTTCCTATATATATGTTTGTAGTGATCCTACATGTAATAGTGGTAATGGTCGCAGTGATGGTCGGCGACAATTAACTAGAAGAAAAATAACTAACTACTACTAATAACTAATACTTGAACTTATGTGACTCTTCATGTAATAGCTACTACCTTCTCAATTTTGAGATGGTCATGTGTCCCCCTAACTCCCAGAGAGTCAAATAAGAAGTATGCTAAAATGATCAGGATTGCTAAATAATTCTCCTACAATTAGGTCATGATTATTTGTTTCATGTCCATCACATCACATCACATCAATTCTGTTGTGTTTGGATTAGTATTCTCAGGTTTTGGTTTTTGGGCCAGTTTTGAGTTCAGTTCTTGGGCCAATTCCGAGTTCCTGGATCAAACCAGACCCAAGAATCAACCTCTATAGCTAGAACTGGAACCAGACCCCAAACCTATTTGTACATGTTCCAGATTTTAATTATTTTTAAACTTTTTTTTTCTTATTCTCAATATGTTGCCAAAAGGTTCCCATCACATTCCCAAATGGTTCCCCAAGCTGTTTCCAATAGTATCACATTTTTATCCCATATGCTTTTGCCAAAGTTGAACTTTCATGTCTATATATTATGAAGGGGGCCCTATTGGAACACCTGTGTGATTTTATTGGGGAGTGTCCAACAGCTCCAAAAAACTTGTGATGGGCTAATCAAAGTGACTCCTTCCCAAAGAAAGCCTTTGGGCACACCCCTCAACTAATTAGTAAGAAGGAAATTGTTGAGTGGCAATTGAAATATGCCAAGCATGTGAGGATCAAAACTTTTTTGGGTGTGAAATTTCACCCAAATGGATAACATAGAAACAAATAGAGAATATTCTATTTCATATTCCTTGTTGTTTCAGGAAAAAATCACTGAATTTCAAATATTTTTTCAGAAAAATTTCTGCCACATTTCCTCTTAGATTTTAGAGGGGGCAGTTTTATTATGAGCCTTTTTACATTTTAGATAGGTTCCTATTGCCATTTAATGCAAAATCTTTCTTAGGATGCTCGCATATCAACATCAGAACTTTGAAAACAAAACACTGGTTAGGATGATTAAATTTCAATCACCAGATGAGTGCCTGAAAGATGGTGACCAACGAAGAATGAAAATGTGCATTCAATTACCTACCTTACCTGTTTTTGACAGTTGCATATTGTGACTACTGACTTAGGTTGAAGAACCCTATAATCAGTAAGGAAACTGCTGAAATGACCCCATTGAAATTTAGTCACCGACTAGGTATTGCTAAAAATATTTCCAACAACCTAGTAAACCCCATTGAAATTCAATCATCAATTATTCCTGAAAGTATTTTACAAATGGTTGAAAGGCTTTGACAAGAAAAGGTGGAGCAAAAGAACACAACAAAACAAAAAATTGCTCACCTTTAAGAAGTGACTAAAGGTGTATTTAGTGGCCTAAAATATACCAGTAATTGGCAAGAGGGTGCCAGTCACCTAGTTCATAAACATTGCATGTAAACTACGATGTTTGATGTCTAATTTGTGTTTCAACATGTTGGTAGCACTAGTTGGTAACCTAGTGCAGCTCCTTCTACTTAGTGTGTCTCCTTTAGTTCAGTAAATGGTATCAATTGTAAGTCATCAATGAAAGTGAAGTTGAAATTTCATAAGCTTTGGACATCCTCCCCACCTCTTCTGAGTTCCATTCAAAGGACTAGGTTCAAGTATCATAGTACCTTCGCCAGTTCAACACATGGATGCTGAATAATTAATTAATTTTGAGGACTCCATTTCAACAAATGATATATTCTCAAATATTCCATCAGATCCTTTATTTTCCTTCAGAAAATTTTTTTCTGAAAATTTCAACAGTGTTGCACTGCGCCAGGTAGTAATCAAAGTTTCAAGATAGATCAAATTGCAAATTACTTCAATAATAGAATTCTTTTGATCTTTTCAGCTACATAATATTAATGGAAATAAAGGATGCAATGTGGCTTTGGCCCAATTTGAGTCAAAATTGATCAAAGACTCATGATGATATGATCATGAACCAACCTTGTATGCGCACTGTCCTGACAAAATTAGTGAGAAATCTACCAGAACAGTAGGCCAGTGCAGCAACATTAGGTACACATAAAAACCCCAACTATTCGAGAGGGGTAGCACCAGTGTTTTTATTTCTGGCGAGTTATCGCCATTTTTCTACATTTAAAAATCTGTGGCTACCTACAGAAAAGGAAAAAAGGGTGGAATTTATTTATTTTTGTTGCAAAATGGACATGGACAGATGAGGACGGGCCAAAAGTCATCAGGGGACAGTTTGGATTTGTCGAACTAAACTCTAAAGGTTTTGCCTTTGTTGTCAAGATGTGATGATGATGACAGTTGATCTCGCCTTATAACCCTCCTAAACCCTAACTCCTCGCCTATTTGCGAAGATGCATGCGCTTGTCTCACCAGAGTCTTGCAATGGTTGTGTATGAAAGCTCTCCGGAGCTTTCTTCTCCTCCTTTCTACTTGTCGCTAGGGAGTTCCTACTTCTATTCTTTGTTGCCCACTTGCGATGGCATTTCGTTTGCAGTAGCTTTTACTTCTCCTCCTTTCTACTCGTCGCTAGGGAGTTCCTACTTCTATTCTTTGTTGCCCACTTGCAATGGCATTCCGTTTGCAGTAGCTTTTACTTCTCCTCCTTTCTACTCGTCGCTAGGGAGTTCCTACTTCTGTTCTTTGTTGCCCACTTGCGATGGCATTTCGTTTGCAATAGCTTTTAGTCACCAATTGCATTTTCAATGTTTGGAAGTTCCAACTTATGTCTTGAATGCTTGCGCTCATGCATGTTTCCAAATTCCAATGACTCTCACATTAGTGCGTTGCTAGTGGGAGCTCCACGAATTCATGATCCTCCATCGTGATGAGTGCATTGAAGTTCTTCACTTTTGCAAGCACCACAATTGCTAGGGAGTAAAAATTCAAGTACTTTTTTAGGTTTTGTTTGTTTTTTGTGTTTACAGTTTTTCAAATCTTTGGGGATCTTATGAATCTTTTATGTGTCTAGACATTGTTGGGGATTTTATGCAATTTTACACTATCGCAAAATTATCCATGATAACATACTCAATCTTTTAACAAAATTATAAAGAGGTACATAATCTAGCCATTTCCCTTTGAATTCCATACTTATACTGTTTGCTCCAATGGTGTTTCATGAATTTGTGTTGGTGCTACCTCTTCAGTGAATATTTTTGCTTTAGTGCTCTGGGTGCTCTATGCTTCTTTGTTGACTTTTCTACTTTTTTTCTTCTATAAACCTTTTTGCTTTAGTAAACCCTTTCTACTTAAGTGGTCTATAGAAAAGTTCTATTCGTCTTCTTTTCTACTTTCAATGTTGTCTTTAACGAACCTTTCTATTTCAATGCCCTTATTTGCTTCAATGAACCATTCTACATTTTTGCTTCAGTAAACTTTTCTACTTCACTAAACCTTTTTGCTTTAGTGGTCCAGTGTGATGCTTTAGAATTTTACATTGGTCTTCTTTTCTATTATGTCTTTTCTACTTTATCTTCAATGAACATGTATGTTTCAGTGCTTCTACTTGCTTCAATGAGGCATCCTACCTTTCTACCTTAATCAACCTTTTTACTTCATTGAGTAGTTTTCTAAGGCTCTATGTTGGTTTTCTATTTTACTCTAATGTTGTCCTTAGTGAACCTTTATGTTTTAGTGACCTTTTATTGCTTCAAACAACCTTTTTACCTTTCTGCTCAGTGAACATCTTTGATTCAATGGACAATGATATTTTATGTTTTGAATTTTTGATTCTTTAATGAACCTTTCTACTTCAATGAACATTTATGTTTCAATGAACCTTTCTATTTCAATGGTGCTTCAATGGTAACCAATGTTTTTATAAGAATTGGTGCTATTGTCTTCTATATTCAATGTTATTCTTTTCTTTAGTGGGGCTATCTCTAGTGTTGCTATTTTTTGCAAACTTGGTACATTATCTTTTCCAATGCAACTATTTTTACTTCATTACTATTCAATGAGCTATTGTGCTTTCTTGGCACAATGCCAACACTATTATCACATGCTTACAAGTTCAAATACTTCTTTTCCTCTAGGAATTCTGAGGTAGGTGGGCCACTTGTCATTCCTACCAATGAAAAAAAATCTTCATTTCATGGTCCTACTCTGCCATCTTCTCCTCCTTTATTTTCTAGTTATAGTTTTGATCCTTCCAATGCAAATCACATTGAAGATGACGCGCTCCCAAGTCACGGGGTGAAACCCACTTGAGGGTTTCACAAAGTCAAGTTGCGGAAAGTTGAACTTGGTAGCACGCTCCCGACTTCCAACTCTAGAAAGGGGTAGAGGGTCGAGT
>Ga0116231_10004135_pt1 | contig 29581 bp, 23 predicted proteins | sample S1TSphgellanicum_2_FD_89695 | JGI IMG/M metagenome (GOLD analysis project Ga0116231, IMG submission 89695) | Host-associated microbial communities from peat moss isolated from Minnesota, USA - S1T2_Fd - Sphagnum magellanicum MG | ecosystem: Host-associated > Plants > Peat moss > Unclassified...
GTGTTTTTTTTTTTTTTTTTTTTTTTTTTGGTTTTTTTTTTTTTATTTTTTTTTTTTTTTTTTTTTTGGTTTGTTTGTTTGGTTTTTTTTTGGGTTTTTTTGGTTTTTTTTTCCCCCCTGAGTTTTCAAAATTTTGCCACTTAGTTAAAAGTAATAATAAAAGATGGAAAATTTGGAGATATACATTTTTCCAGTGTAAATTTGCACAAAATTGCAAAAGATTTTTTTTTTTCTGCCAAAGGGAAAAAGACCTCCCTAATCCCCCACCATTTTTTTAAGGGATGGATTTTTCTCATTAGATACTTTGGGACCACGTGCAAATAAAGATTCACATAATTAGGGTGTGGGGGAAAAGGGTTATGAGGGGGCAGGACAACCCTACGTAATTGCACCATCTAAGTAATTTTGTGCCCCCCCCTTTTTTTTTCATTTCCCTCCCATTTAAAAAAAATTTCACTTTCCCCTTTTCCCCCACTAGTTTTATTTTAGAACAAATTTTCTGACCAAAACCATAATTTACAAGAAAATGAATAGTTTGGGTGGCCAAACACACCGTGTGAATTTGGTAGACGACATTTTTTTTGAACAAAAAAAATTCAAAATAATTTGTATTTTCTTGGGCAGCATATCATAAGAAAGATCTTGAAAAGTTACACTCACTCAGAAAAATAAATATGAAAACCATCAAAATCTGAAATTTTTAGACCCATTTAGAATTTGAAAAAATAGTCAAATTTGGCTGTTTAGGTGTTTAGGGGTTAAATGACATGGCCATGGTTAGACATTTGTTTTTGAATTTTATTCTACTTTAGTGATTTGCATTATGGGGGCTGTTCTTGTTCAACAATTTTAAATTTTTTATATCACATTGTCAACTTGAGTTCATAGTTTTGACAAGTTCAAATAAGCCATTTAACCAAAATACAAACCAATTAGAAATTTTCATGATTATTTCAAAAATCAAGAAATAAATATTTTATGTTATTTTAATTATCTTATGGTCAAAATATTGTCATTTGCCATATGACATGTTTTTTCCTATTTTTTTCCCCACAAATTTGAGAAATAATGCAAGTATCATGACATAAAAGTGTAACCATTATTATCTATGACATGTAATTTTCACTTTCACTTTTGTTAAGAGGATCATTGTGCTTTGGAAAGCTTGATGTAGTACAAAATATGCTTTGATGTTTTCAAATAAAACTCACCCTTGGTAGATGTTGAAGAAAATAGGACTTTATGTACCCTTATTATTTAAGCAATCCTCCTCATTTGTTGTTTGAGACATATTTGCAATTAAATTGAACACTCATTAAATGTAGCATATTTACAAAAGTTGGTAGATTCGAAACAAATGCCAAATTTCACATGTTCTGAAATAGAAACTACAATTTATAATTTTGAATGCTAATCCATTCAATAAGAATGCAATTTTCCATAATGATAAGATTTTTTTCAAAATTTTGTATATGATCAAACTTGGTTAAATGTTATTTTTATAAATGTTTAAAATGCATATGTGATATGGAAGCTCCTCCTCTTGCAAAAAAAGAAAAAAAAAATGTTAAGCATTTATGTGTTATAAAATTTTTTATTCCCTTTTTCATCAAGACGACTTAGATAAGTGTTAAAGTTGAAAAATAATGAATTAGCATTTTGATAAAGTTTACATGAGATACATCCCATGATGTGACTAGCAATAATTGCTCTCATCAATCAAAAGCAAATCCTAACATAATATTGATGTGGTCACAATTTATTTGCTAAAACCGCCAACCAATTCTAACCATGAATTTCAATGGCTCTTAATGATCACTTACCCAAACCAAGTGAATTGTGATGAGTGTCTCATGTGACTTGTGACTTTGTTGATCAATTTTAAAAGTAAAATCAAAGATTGATTGATCAACCATAACCGTGCATGTTCTAGTCAAGGATTGTGTTTATACATGAGTATTGGTGGTTAAGGTACTTAATGGATCCTTATGATTTGATGCAAGACTTGGAATTAAGAACTTTGTTTCCTATGTGATGGTCATCTCAATTTGTATGTGATTACCCCCCGTTGTAACCAAGGATATTTTCAAATACTTGAAAGAGATTCATTGCAAGGCTTTAGAAAATGAATTTTTCAATGATACTACTTGATTAATTATTTTATAATTTATTTATTTTTTGATTTGGAGATTAATACTTATTAATTTTGTAAGCGTTACATATTGTCAATGTTAAAATTATAGAATGTTAATATTGTATATGTGTTATATGTTTTTTACTCCTAATCACTAACACTTAGCTAGGTCCAATTGTATTCAACCTTGAAAAATACATTTGTAGATTTGGTGTGCAAAAAATGCAAAAGTTGTTAGTCATGCCAACTTTTAAGCTCATGATGTCAATGGATGACACTAAATTTATCTCATCCTAACAACAACTTGAATGTGCTAAGGAATTCATGCATGAATTTGAAACTAGAGATAATAAGAGAATAAATCCAAATGTGCAAATGCTCAAGACACACACATAAAAAAAGCCTCATGTTGCAAGCCATTTTTTGTATGATGATGAAATCACACATGTAATTGATTCTAGAGGTCGAAGTGCATATACATTGTCCAAAAGTTCGACCAATAAGCATGCAAAATTGATGCTGAAACAAAAGGAACTATTCGAAATTAAGAGCAAGTCTAGCATGCAATTTTATAGGAGGACTTTAAATTAGCTATATCGGGTCCTTATTGCAAGCAGTATAAAAATACTGCCTGGTTTTTTTTTTTTTTTCCCCTCTGATTGCCCATTTGCCCATCCAAGATGTGTCTGGTGGTGCACAGACACATCTTGGAGCTGCCCAGATACATTTTGGTGCTGCCTATTACACACTTTTGGGTCCTGTTAGGCGCATCTTGGTTCTATAATGGACCCTAGATGCCCATTACGAAGCCCACAATGTGCATGACGGGGGGCCAAAATGTGTAATGAGCAATATACCAAAAAAATTTCTGGGGATGATCATCCGTCTTTTTTGGAAAGATGATGGATTGGGGCAAGGGCAGACAAAGAAAAAAAGAAATTCGAAGGCCGTGGGCTTTACTGAATAACGGCCTACAAGAGGCAGAGCTGAGTGCTGGCGTAATTTTGATAAAGCCAGCGGTGGAGGGCTTTATTGAGGGTAAAGACAAGCTGCAATTTTTTTAAAAAATTTATCCTATGATACCTACCGGGATTCAAGGGGAAAAAAAAGGTCCCATAAACCCGTTGGAGTCGGCATTTTCATTTGGTACGTGAATTGTACATTACCTTAGTTATATGTGTACTTGCCCCATTTAAACTTTGAACAATATGAAACCAACGAGCTCCGCCTTTGTACTTGTATGTTATAATAGTGACGATGAATTGCTGAAACTTGATATATTTGTACTTTTTGAACTAGAACTTGAACAAGGGGTGTTGGCCCCATTTTAAAGAGGTTCAAGTTCTTGAAGGTACATAAGTATAATTTAATTTTTTTTTAAAAAAATTAATTTTACATTTTAAGCACATTATTGCATTTGATTGGTTGTACATAACAAATATTACACAATTTTTAGTTTGAATTGTATGTACTAATTGAACAAACTCATATTACATAATTTCTTTTTTGTTTAGTGGTGTGTAAAAGAGATGGAATCCAAGCTTCGTCTTAAACTTAAGCAGCTCTACATTATGAGAGTAACTGAAGATTTTTAAAAAAATCCAAAGAACCAGTCTCAAAATCAGAACCTTGCTATTAGTGTCACTACCCCCTAAACCCTAAACCTGGGCCTCTGTACCAGACCAACTAGTGGAAGTTGGGCAGGTTTAGGGCTTTTATGAAGAACCTTCAAATTTTGGTTCTAAAAAATTAAATTAGAATTATTAGAATTAACTCATCTCTAATTTCACGCATAAATGAAACCAAGAAATTGGTTCTGGGTTTGGTTCTTCAAAAGAATGAATTCCAGTTTCAGTTTCATTTGCAAAAATCAGACCCAGTTCTAATCTGGTTCTTACTAACCAGAGACCATAGTCTTCTTTTTTTTTCTTTTTTTTTTTTCCCCTCAAAAATCTTGATTCCAATAATTCCACCCCCAATTAGAACCCAGTTCTTTTAATGATTAAAATAAAATTTATTTTTCAGTTCTTGTGGATTTGAATGGAACATACCTATTCCCTTGTTCAAGGACTTTGTATTGAGTCCTATAAAGGTACCATTCACACTTGGTGTTAGGGACTCTAGTGTTGACTCCCTTAACACCATGCTACTCATTTAGGACTTACACCTACTTACCACGACCATTTTATGTTAAGTGTTAATTCACTTAACATTAAGATATTGCCCATTTAACATTGGGTGCCACCTAGATTTTCATTTAACACTGACTTAACTTCAAGTGTGAATGCACCATAAGCAAGCTCCACCCTAACACCCTGAAAACATAACATAATTACTCGCATTTGAAAGAGCCTTAATCTGAAGCTACTCATACCATATTACTAGAGTTTCTTGTGTACCCAATTATGAGGGCGTTAGGTCAGGCCATTCCCACTTGGTTATAGAGAGGAGCTTGCTTATAGGCACTATTGTCGAACATACATTCACAAGGGTTGAATTTATGTGAATGCTTGGAGCATGATTTATAATGTTATGATTTGTCATTTAAAATATGTTTGTGTGATTATCTAGGCTTATTTCTTATCCTAGTATAAAGCACTCTGAGAAAATTCTTAGTCTACGTGAAGGGTACCTTACACCCATGATACCTATTCTTCCTAGGCCTTAAGAGGGGTAGGGGGGAGAGATCTAAATTGCAATAATTTCCCTCTCACTCTTAAGGAGTAAGTGTGAGAACCCTCACCTCATCCGCCTTGTAATCTACACATGTTTAGCTTCACAATAGCTAGCTTTCGGCTCATGCTTTAGGATGGATAAAGCTTTATGGCCTTGTCTTGTGTACCTCCCTGAAAGGAACAAAAGGTAATACCAGCCTCATACCAGTACCTCATGGGTAAGGACCAATGTTGTGTAAGTATGTTGTTTTTGAGATATCCTCAAGTAAGGATATATATATATATATATATATATAGATATATAATTTTTCAGATTTACATACCTTTGGATATGCCCTTGATTGGGTATATTGATTTTAAGAAAATAAGTTAAGGTAAATAATATACCCCTATCCATACTTGGCAAGTATATTTGAGTATATTAATGTTATTTACCTTATTTAGTTACCAGGGTTCCACCTTGGTAGCCTATCTTGTAGACCCTCCTATTTCCATGTCACACTTTGGAGAGAGCCATCTATGTAAGTGAGTATCATTGGTAGTGAATGTAATGGTTAATATCAGTGTTTTTTTTGGGGGTGGTTTGTCACCATTTTTTTACATTCTCAGAACCTTGGCTTTCCAACAAAAGGAGAAAAAGTTGAACTTTATTTTATTTTCCTTTTAAAGTGGACATGAGCAAATGAAGATAGGTGAAAAGGTGTTCCTCAACGGTTTGGATTCACCTACCTAAACCTTAACCTTTTGTTGTTGTTGTCAAGATGTAATGATGACAATTGTTGATCTTGCCTAAATCCCACCCTAAACCTTTTGAGTAGCCCATTTGCAAAGATGGTCTTTGTTTCACTAGAGACTTTTGTGGCTTGTGTCTCAAAGCTCACCAAAGCTTCTCTTTCCCTTGTTTTTCCTTGTCACCAGTGAGCTAGTCCTGCATTCTATTTCACCCACTTGCAATGGAGTTTTGTTCGTAGTAAGTTGTAGTCGCCAATTGTAATATGTTGTCAATGCTTATATTCATGTAGGTTTCCAATTATTCTTTAGTTAGGTCATTGACGGTAGGAGCTTGGCAAAGTCATGGATCCTCCATTGCAATGAGCACACATTGAAGTTTAGGATTCACAATCTCAAGCCTTGTGATTGGTAGGGAGTACATTTTCAAAAAACTATTTTAGGTTTGTTTTGTATTCTATGTTTTATAGCTTGAAGTTTCTAGGGATATTGTGAATCATTTTTGTGTGCAGTATGGAGGCCAGTTGAATGCAATCATCATGCTATTGTTTTTATCCTATCGTTCAATTTCAAAATTTACCGGGGAGTTTATGTAATTTTACATAATTGCAAGAATATCCATGACATCATTCAAGAATCGTGACCTATTAACAAAATCCAAAAGAGGTAAATCATTTCATTTCCCTTTGATTTCCATGCTTGTGGTAACTGCCAACAAGGATTTCCATGTCTTTAATGCTACTATTTTTAAAAATAATGTTCTCTTCTTAAGTGCTACTATTTGTTTTAAGGTTGGTGTTTTGTTTAGAGTTGTTATATTTTTTGGTGGTGCTTTCGTTTTAAGTGGTGTTGTTTTCAATGGTGTTGTTTGCTTCAATGGGAATGATTTGCTTTAATGTTGGTGTCTTTTGTAATGGTGTTTTATTTCTTTAATGTTGTTATCTATTTCAAGGTTAATGTTTTTTTTAGTGTTGTTACTTTTTCCAGTGTTGCCTTCCTTTTTAGTGGTTTTATTTTTAATGGTGGGTAAAAACATAATCAAAGGAGCCACCCAAGTGAGTGGGCATTTTTTAGAGTTACATTTTTGTATGTTTGAAAAATCACAAGTGAAGGATAATAATTTGGATTGTCATAATTTTTTTGGAATATTTTTCATGAATTGCAAAGTTTACATGTTCAAAGTTTGACACAAATCAAAAATGTTTTTGCATGTTCAAAGCATTCAAATTTTGAAAGTGGACAATCTTTGTTTTTTTCAAATGTCTCATTTTTCTACCAAATGTGCACCATTTCTTTTAAAAATTAAAGTGGTTTTTAAGATTGATGATTACAAGGGCAAAAGGACTTGAACTAATGATTTTTTTTTAATAACTAATTTGAGCACATTTGGTTCAAAAATGTTTTTGACCTTGAAAATTATGGATTTAAAAAATGTGCCTTTAACAAAAGTTATTCATGTTTATGTGATAGAGGGCATGAATGCATAATATACATGATATAAAATCAATGTAGTCAATATGTATTTATATTTAAAATGTAATGTTAAAGGGGTTGCTTGAAATGCAAATTTTAAATTTATAAACCAACATAAAAATGACATGTGTTATGTGTAGTCCTTGGAAAAGGACTTTTACCTTAATGCCCTTGGCTCCTTTGACTATGTTTTCACCTTATTGTTGTTTGTTTTAGTGGGAACAATCTATGCTAGTGTTGGTGCTTTCTTCAATGTTGTTATCTTCTTTAATGTTGGTGATTTTTAGTTTGTTATTTTCTTTAGTGTTGTTGTTTTCAGTGCTCCTATATTCTTAAATGGTGTTATATTTTTTAGAGTTGTTGTCTTCAGTGTAGGTGTTTTCGGTGTTGTTGTTTTTAATGGCATCACCTTCTTCAATGCTATCATCTATAGTGCACTATCGTTTTTAATGTTACTATTTTCTTTTGTCACAATGCCACCATTGTTGCCACATGCTTACAAGTTCAAATTTTTTTTTCCTCTAAGAATTCTTAAATAGGTGGGCCTCTTATCATTTTTGCCAGTGATGAAACTTCTTCATTTCATGGTCTTAATTTTGCATCTTTTTTTTAAAAAATTTCTAGTTGTAGGTTCAATCCTTCAAATATAGATCACACTAAAGATGTTTTTATATCATTGAGTGGGTCTTCCGTCAACGCTGAAGATAATCTACCCATTCCATCAAAGGTAGGAATTAAAAATCGGAACTATGATGCCACAAGAAAGTTCCAAGACAAATGGGTTGTAGAACTCCCATGGGTTGAATTGTTTATAAGGAAAGATGGAAACTTGCACATTGTTAAGTGTAGGATTTGTATTGAAGTAGAAAGGAAGGACAAACTACTTGTTAGTAAATGGGATTCTTTTTGTAAGCATATAGGTCATAAGAAAGCTTTGAAGAATATTGGGTTTGATGTGAAAAAAAGAAATTGAATTTATTCCAAAGTTTGTAAACATATTAAGAACTAGATAACATTTGCTTTTCACAATCGGAAGACTTTTGATGCCCAATTGGCACATGGGGTGGTAGGAAAAAAAGCTTGAAAAGTTGTTCAATTTTCTACTATTTTCATTTGCTATAGTAGGGCCATCCAATGTTAGAATATGAATCATTGAGGCCTTTGTTTGACATTGGAATGACCGTTTGGGGCGTTGGATTATGGTAAAATTCATGCACCAAAAGTGATGAGGGCAATTAGGATTGTAGTTCAAGCAGCACATTATGTTGTTCTTAGTTGTAATGAAGTTTCCATAGTTGACAACCAATCATGCTTGTCTCTCCACTACTATGTGCTAGAGAACTTGGTAAGGATTCCCATTTTAATATTTTTGGATAGGGTGGTTGCAAATTCAAGGAGTGATAACCTAAGTAAGGTTACTATGGAAATACCAATGATAAGTTTTCCATGAAACCAGATTGTCCAAAAGCTCATTGTTTTTGGGGCTTAATGGTGTTAATGTTTTTTAGTGTCACAAAGCAAATCCATATGTTCTTAATTATTTGGGGATCCATTGTATGGTTCGTTGAACAAATTTGGAAGTGTAAACTTTATTAAGTTTTCTTTTGGTGATCCACCTTGAACATTTGTTACAAAACTTGCACAATTAATTTGCACATTCACCCAAAAGGCATTTAAAATTCACAAAGTTGGCTAAAATCTAGGAAACAAAGGGGAATAAGATTTTCCGAAATGTGAAGACAAGGTGGATTTCAATGTTGAGCCTTGCCAAAAGGGTGATCGCATAATACAAAATATTTTTGGTGAAGATGGTGTTTGACAACCCTACAAACTAACAAACAAAAATGAACTATGAACATTTGTGTGACTTGCAAATTTTGTTGGGATTTGCTTGTATTCTATCATTGTTGGAATCAATGCATGTTTTCATTAAGTTTGTATAGATGAAGGATGTGTTTGTGTGCAACCTTGTGGCCATTATCAAGGTTTGCCAAGGTGATTTGAACAACATGTATTTAGAACAAACTTCCAACTTCATTGCAAATACCTTTTGGGCCTTTAAGTCCTTGCTTGAATGTAAGCATGAAAACATCTAGATGAAGTGGATACCTAATCTAAATTCTAGAGTTTAACATTTGGCCTTTGAGGTAAATGCCCAACATATATGAGAAGTGCACTATGATTTGGAGACCATGATGCCTACATTTGTCACTAAAAATGTATTTGATGTTGTTAAATCATTGGCGTAGAACTAGTGCAAAGGTTAATTCTTGGAATTTCCTATTTTGTATTGTTTGATTTTCTTTTTTTCATTGGGCATATTCATGATCAGGGTACCACTTTTTGACCATAAAATTCAAAGATTGTTTTTGTTATCTTTTAAATATAAAATCCAAATGGAATAAATTTAAGTGAGAGGTAATGGATATTTCAAAAAATGATAATTTTCATGGTGGTGGTGATTTTTCACATGCATTTGTAATTATGCATAAATATTTTTGTAAAAAACTAAAAGTGTAGAAAATGATTACATAAACTTTCATATACAACTTAACATGTTTTGTTGCATGAAAATTTCTTGCACATTTTGCTAACACTTGGGGCCATAAATTCTAAGCCTGGTGAATACAAAAAAAAACCAAGTGGAAGAAAAAGGAATCATTTTTTTATTACCCTTTTAGAATGGATTTTGTAACCTTCAAATTTTTTATATTATATATTATTTAATCAAATGCATTATGAGAACATTGCCAAACATAGATGTATGCATTATTTATCCATGAAAAAAATTTGGAATCAATTGCATTGTTTAATACATTCTTTTTGATTCCTTTAAGATGAAAATTAGAGTTAGACAAGGACTCAAATTACTTAAAAGGATTCAAAAGGACATTTACATATATCTAATTTAATTTTAGATTTTTTTAATATATTAACACGATATCATTCTAGTTATAATCATATACCAATCTCTTATAATCATGAAATAATAAATATAATAAAAATCCAAAATAGTCCTTTGCAATCCTTTTTTTGTTAAATCGTCCTTTAGGGTACCTTGATTGTGAATATGCCCCATTTTTTAACATTTTGTTTTATCTTCATGCCATTCTTTGTTTTGTTGGGTATGGATTGTTTTGGCAATGGCTATTGAAAATAGGGCTACAAGTTTTGTTTTCTAAAGGCAATTTAATTCTTGTAAATGCTTTGGTAAGGGCTGCAAATACTTTGATTCAAGAACTGGAAACAAAGTTTTTAGCCCATGGTGTCATGGATGTTTTTGGCATTTTGTATCCCTATTATTTGCTACAACTAGATTATGAAGCATCTTTCCCAAAACACCTTGAGGTAATCAAAACAACTTTCTACTCCAGTAAAACCCAATTATTGGATGGGGTGAAAACCTTTGTGTATGAGGTCCTCCATGTTAGCGACCTTGATAGCTAGCAAGACATTTTCAAGTTGACCATGAAATCAAATGCAATAGCATATTGCATGGCTCCACTTTTTGACACCAATCCTTTGACTAGAATGTGGCACTTGGTGATAACATTTCGAATATTAGTCTATAGTTTCCCAAAGTTTGTGAAATTGACTGAATTAGCCATGGTGCAAATAGTAGGCAGTGTGGAAGATGAGAGATGTTTTTCTATGTTGGCTATCTTAAAATCAAAACTCCACAACATGTTCACTACCCATTTGCCTCTTGTTGTGCACATATTTGCATAGTGGTTTTACACTTTGCAAAATTTCTCGTATGCAAAATGTATTAAATAATGGCGAGGAACATATCACCGATATTGTTATGATGGCTAGGCACTAGTCAATATGATAAGTGCAATTGTTGGGCCTATTTTGACATTATAAAATTGTGTAGGATTCCAACTTTGGTAAATCCAATGGTTGTTAACAACCTTCTTTGCATGATGTTATCATGTTTTGTTCACTCTCCAATCTATTTGTATACTAATTTGATTGATTTTGTGGGCCACTTATGTTAGAATGGCTAGTGTTAAGGGTTCAATTTCCCTGTAAATACTTATGTTTGTGAACAATTGTTTGTTCATGCTTTTTGTTTAAGTGTGTTTGAAGTTTACATTTTGTGCGCATAATGCAATTCGCAATGCTTGCTTACATGCCCTAAATTCTATAATTTGGCACAAGTATGGGCTAAAGTTCGACAAAAAAATAAAATTAAACACATCACCTTTAAAACTCCAAATGCAAAATAGAAATAACCAATAAATCTTAACTGAATACCAAATGTAGCCAGATTGTGTCACCTCTAAATTTGGAGGAGTGGCCAGGATTTTCATTGTCACAATTAAGTGTTAGCCATTTTGAGATTTAAAAAAAATTCCTATGAGGCCAGACAGTCTTAGCCTCTTCAGCACCGCATGCACTTCAGGCAACTTTGCAGAAATTAAAAAAAAAGAACATCGGTTAGTATGTAGCTAGGTAAGGAAGGGATTTGGTGGCTACTAGATAATGCATGTGGAACATTAGTACATAGTACAGTTAATTATGGGAGAGTAGAATACACCAAGCAAGTGTTCACTGTTCACATACCATTCATCTTTCATTGTGTGTTGATGCGTTCTCATTCACTAAGGCCGGGTGTAACATCTCATTGGAGGATTTGTTGGGTGGGGTGGGAACTCAAGGATTTTCCGCCACAAAGGTTATACTCAGAATCATGTAGCAAAACAAGCTCATACGTTACCCTGGTGGTTTCTGTGTTGAAATCCATACCATGACAAAAAAAACCAGAAGTGAGGAATTTATTGCCACCTAAAAAAGCAGAAACAAGTGAACCTTAAAAGAGAGAGAAAAAATTGAATAGAAAATGTCTACAAAAGATTAGATCTGAAAACACTTGAATTCGCACCTTAAAAAGCAAATTGGAAACAAAAAGCCCCATTTTACAACAAGGGAGTAGTGATAGGCATCTTGAGAGGATGTCTACTAGTAGGAATATGACAACTCTTGTTCATCTGTATTTTTGGAAGATGTAGCAATAGACCTGAAACGACGCAAGTGAAAATGTAAAATGAAATTCATCTAAATTTAGTGAACACCGATATATTGCATGCTAACCACCAATCATACAGCTAACACAAGTGTCGGGTCCTTTTTTGACCATGGATCAAAACACTTGTGGACATAAAAACTTGATGCCTTGTGTGTGTGTGTGTGTGTCTCTTATGCAAAGCAAGAAGAGAGCCAAACAAAAGCATACATAAAAAAAAACCAAAATGAAAGATAACTTATATGCCCACAAAATTCTGTCATGATGGCAAGGGAAGGGGAGTAGTGCAAGGCTGGTGGTGGCCATGTATGATGATGCCATCATGAGGCTTGGTGCTATACCTTTTGGGATGCATAAATGAACAAGGATATATAAACAAGTCCTGGGTCCATTTTCAAGTTACATGTTTCCGGGTATCAGGATTTCCCCATACTTGACGAGTATCGAGATGCCTCGCCATTCAGGCTGGTTTGTCCTAACCGGAGCAAAAACCCTAAATGCCCACCTTTCAACTGAAGTTAACCCCCTATACCCGATACAAAGTGCACTCCCCCAACCCCTTTTCAAAGTAAAAACTGAAGTTGAAATCGGTTACATGGCTGGGTTGATGAAGGATGGGTATCTTGGTTCAAATTGGGTACATGGGTTGGGTTGATAAAGGATGGGTATCTTGGTTGATGAAGGATATCAAGGATGGGTTTGTTGACTGACTAAAGGAGAAATAGAATGCATGGGTAGCTTGTTTGATACTGGATTGTATGTGCACACCCCAACCTACTTAGTTCCCACAACTGCTGATGTCATTCCCCCTTGGCCCTTCAACAAACAAAAGATGCTATGGTTGGGGGGGGGGAGGGGGAGGATATTGGGGGTTAGAAGGAATCAACTCCTTAGCAAGTTACTTAGTACCTACATCTTACTTTAATAGCAAGCTATATGGTCTTGTTTGTTATGCAAAGGTTTGGCACTAGGCCACCTACAGAATACCTTTGTAGTGTTTGGCACCTTGAGGCATTTAAGGAGTTGGCACATATCATGTGGGGATTAGCATAAGACTTGGTGGGGACAGACAGTTTTGTAACAACTTGGTGGGTTATTATCCTATGGTTGGATTCGGTGGAGAGCTTTCAATATACTCTAGATATGTTGTTTTGTGTTCCATATAATTTCAAAAGAGTTGAGGAACCCTTTTTTCCCAAAAAAAAAAAGAAAAAAAAAAGAGATGAATTGTGAAGAATATGAAAGGTTTATCATGCCCTTTTCTTTTCTTTTCTTTTCTTTTGTATGGATATTTTCATCATTCAAAGGATTTCTCTGATTGTGTTTGTGCTAGTAAATATAATATGGCCAAATTCCTGCACAAAAATAAATGTCACAGGAAATGCATGTAGGTAGTACCATAAGAGGAATTGAATTTTCCTCTGAGAGATCTCAAATTTTTCTCAAAGTGTGGTTCAAGGAAGCTATGGAAGATGAGAAGAATGAATGTTTGGAAAGTTTTGCTGAAGGTAGAGAGAGGCACCTAAAGCAGTCAGAATAAGCAATCTGAGTAAATCTAACTTCAATTATTTTTTCACATATTTTTCTCTTAAAGAGAAAACAATTTGAATCTCAAACCCAAGAAACACAGTGAAAATTTTGGAATTATTTTTCAATTAGTTATGAATTTTTATAAAAGAAAATGGAGACAAAACTCATCCAACAAATTACTCCGAGAGACTGATGAATGATCATGTTAATAATCTTGATTATATGAGTTTTACTCTTTATTGGTACCATACAGCATTTGGGGTCCCCCTAGCCTAAGGGTTGCAACATTACTGTAAAAGTGACATTCTTCAAGGAAAAATATGACTTTGCAATGGCTCCAAGAGGTATGGTGGTTATTTTGGTACAACAAAGGTTTTGGATTCAAACCCATTGCTAAGCAAGTGAAAGTGTTGCGATGTCCTTTGCCATGTCCTTTGCCATGTGAGGTATTGGTAACATAACAGTTTCTTAGTCAAGTTCGCTATTGTGTTTCGAAAAGTAAAGTACAACCCGTGTCTTGTGGTGTCAAGGTTGTTTGCATGCCCAAAAAGTAGAGGATGCTTAAGTACTAGGTATTGTAATTTCTATTAATTAGTGTTGTGGCATTTGTTGTGATGTCTCTGAAATAATTGACTGATGAATCCCAAGTTCAAAACCTCCTCTTTTCCTTTGAGTGAATGAATAATACTTAACTTGTTGATTTGGGCAGTCACTAAAAGGGGAAAGAAAACAACTTCAAAGTTTCAGAACTTTGGACATTCTCCAGATAGAATTTATAGAAAGAAAAGGAGCTTCTTCTTCCCATGTGGCCCACATAAACAGATGTAAAGCTACAAGAGTAAGTAAGACTTTGGGCAAGAATGTGGGCATGAAATATCAAACTGGCACACACACATACAGAATCTCTCAAAGAGATTCTACACAACAAACTGATCATGAAATGTTGTCATCATCTCCTTTCTATCTTTCTTCCTTTCTATCTTTCTCTTGCTTCTGAGAAAACAGAAAGAAACCAACAATGTTGTTGAACCCAATCTGCAACCCAATCACGCAGTGTTAAGTGCTACTGAAGAAATTCTCCCAAAATTGAGTGCAAAAGGGGTTGGTCCCATGCTGCTGTCTTCTTCTCTGTCAGGCTGCAAAAAAGACACTGCAATTGAGCAAATTGTTTGCAGACAAAGTCATGGGTAGCAGACATGTCCAGAGAAATGCTAAAGAAATTTCTTAAGGTTGGAGCTAATTTCATACCGCTAGCTCTAACTCTAAGTGGTGCTTGGCTCATCACTAAACTGCCTGCCAAAAATTCTTTCCAAAGTCCCCTCCCCCACAGCACTAATTAAAAACTTTGCAAAAATAAGCAGAACTAGGGACAGTGCTCAATTTAACACCAAGTTCCCAATTGCATACACAAACACTCTAACATGCAACCATGCAAAAAAACTTCCACAAAGACTTACAATCAAGTAATTCTTGACACCAGATGTTCTCATGCCCAGAGAGATGTCAATACATCTCTACAAAGCTCAGAAATTCAAACCAACCCAAAATTTGTCACAAACTAAATTATTCTAATTACAACAAGCTGGCAAGTTGTTGTAATTACCAAGGTTTCTGAACACCTAGTAGTGACAAGCTAGTAAGATCATTGATCTGAATTAAACTGGAGATCATGAACTTTGGGGGGGAAATCAGATCAAATCACCAATTCAAAGAAATTTGAGGACTTGAAGAATCATCATTTGATAATCCAGACATAAAAGTTTAGTGATCAAGAATTGAATACAAACATTTTGCACCTCTGGGGGATGGTCACAAAAAATTACAACTTAGCTGGGAGAAAAATAAAAACAAAAATTATCAACTCAAATTCACACATTCAGGACTCTAAGAAAATCATCATCATCATCATCATCATCATCATCATCATTATTATTATTATTGTTAGCTAAGGCAAATTCTAAGTTTTGACAATCTTTTTGTGTGGTTTCAAGAGCCCAATTATGTAGATACCATGTCTATATGTGCATGTGCACTGTTGTTCTGTGGAGGAGGGAATGAATGAAGATCATGATCTTTGACAATTGTTGCACAGGTGTCTAGATGATATAGAATACCACCACCACCTTGTTGTCATTGTTGTTGTGTAGTTGTTGTATGCATGGGTGTCTGTACCTTTGCAGTAATATTGTTACTGGGTGGTGCACTACAGTGTGATGATGATGAATGGGTTGGGTTTCTTCAAGAAACTAGTTGACATAGTACTTCTGTTTTATAGTTTTGCACAGGTTTTGCGTGCGAGAATTTAGAGGATTTCTCTTGTGTTGAACTTCTTTTTTTTTCTTTTTTTTTCCTCTCCCCCCCTTTTTCTTAAATTTTTTTTCCCCTTCTTTTTCCTTCTTCTTCTTCTTCCTCTACTCTACTCTACTGTGGTTTCTTGGTCACTGATTTCTTTATACTCTAGCTCCTTGAAGCTTCATGATCTGTGTGAGCTCTTGAAAAGCTTGAGATCATCTGTGAATTGTTTCTCAGAGTCCAGAGACTAATTGTTGTTGATTTGGGGAATTGAATTGAGGCTCCATTACGAGTGCAGTCTACTACGCGAGTGATCAGATGGATCCTGCATCCGGGACTCCAGTAGCCAAGTTGAAGAGCTTGCCGGAGCAACTGTACTTGACGAATTCGGAGTACCGGGATGAAGATTATGATTCAATGGAGTTTTCAAGCGAATTCTCCCGCAGTTTTAGTTCTACTGCTGCTGCTGCTACAGCATCGCACCACGCGGGTCATGGTGGTTTTGGCGTCGCTCATCATCAGGCGGTGGTCTCTAGTACTGGACGACGCTATTATCTATCAACCAAAAAGAGTGGAGGGAGCTTGGGTGAGGTTCTGGCAGCCATTCCATTCAACTGGGAAGAAGCACCCGGAAGACCCAAAGCGTCGAGATCCAGAAAAGGCAGTAGAGGATCCGCTGGAGGAGGAGCCATGGATCAATTCTTTGACAACTGCGGCCAGAATCAGCAATATCCTCCGCGACCGAAGCCCGCGAGATCTAGACCGCCGTTGCACTCACGTCGTCAGTCGTCTGTTTCTTTCCATTTGAATGCACGATTACAAGCGGAGCAGCTACTTGCAACTCCGCCGCCTGGAGCATCATCGCTTGAATATAACAGTAAAGGAGCCGCTGCTGCAGATCTCCTCAAAGATCCAGTCCTGCCATTGCCTCCGAGACTGCGACTGGGTACTGCCAGGCTGATGGCTGCGGCTGCGGATTCCTCGCAGGATCAGTTTCAACATCGCTACGACACCTTCTTGGGCGTGGAGGAACTGCTACCACACGGGCCGCGGGTTGATCATCGCCGGACTCAGTCGACAATGGCGTACCCAACAAACCGCGGCCATCGCCGAGCTTGGTCTCTCTCGTACCCTGCAATAGAGCAGCTGGCGGAGCCTAGATCATCAAAGGAAGCTGCAATATCTTCGGGCAGAGATGAAGATTTTGAGAGTACTCGGGCTTCTGTTGCTGCTGCTGTGGGTGGCGATGGATCAAAGGATTTCTGGCCGTCATTGAAGGAAAAAATGCGGTGGAGAAACGCGAAGCTGGCGGGTATTACTGTGCACCGTTATCTAGCCAAGAGGTTGCCTCAAAGCGGCCGCGGCAACAAGAACAACAACAACAAAGGCGACGACAAAAACAACAAGAACTACAATTGGCCAGGTTACTTTCATATCCTCGAGTCTTCTCCACAGCATCGTTCCAGCAGATTCTCAGACGAAGTGGAGAAAAAAAATGTGGATTATGGTCGTGGTGCTGCTGCAAGAGGCGGCCGCGGTGGCTTGCCAATATCCAGACGCAACAGGTCGTTCCCAAAGCTCTCTCGAAAACCAAAATCATCATCATCATCATCATCATCATCACAGTGCAGCTTCTGATTTTCTTTTCTGGATTGCAAAAAATATTTCTTCACTACTTAGACTGCATCACGCTGATCTGATTTTTTCTTGGAACTGATTGACAGATCTGCAGCACCCAGTTCCCATTTCTCCACCAGATCTGCATATGCAGCAGCTCCAGCTATCTCGGGTCGTCATAACCTATATACCACAAGATTCCCAGCAACAGGAGCAGACCGAAGATTTGACAGAGCTATAACATTTCCTCGGACTCGCAAGCAGCGATCATCAGCTGTGAGCAGAAGCAGATTCAGCCGCGCGTGGTTGTCGTCACCCGTAAGATGCTGCTATAATTTCCCTGGGATCACATCACTGGGATACGAAAGTCCTTAGACAAAATTCAAAATCACATGTTGAGCACTTTGCATCATCATCAGGGATCAGCTACACCCAACTGGCCAACCCAAAAAAATCCTCTCTCTCACACACAAAATTCAAGCTCTTCTTGCTGCTGCAGACCATGAGCTCGCAGAATCTTTATGTATATCATGGGAAGAATTCAGTACCTGGCAATTAGCTGCCTGTACACCAGGGATCAACTCTTTTTTATGAAATTCCACTGCAAACCATGATCATCTTGAGCATGCATCATCATGCACTAGTGATCATGATAGATTACAACACCACCACCACCACCACCACCAACAACAACAACAACAACATCAACAACATCAGCTGCTGCTGTGGGTACAACAACAAAAGTGTAGACTACTTTGTTCAAGTCTGGGATTCAAGAATTGAGGAATTTTTTTGCAACTTTTTTTTAAATTAAAAAAGAAAAAAAAAACTCAAGAAATTTAAATTGCAAACAAGTTTCCTACACTGCTCCTTGAACCCACTGTAGATTATGTACAAGAAAACTTTCAGATCAGGATTTTGCTGTCAAAGCTGCTAGATAGCTATGAATATCATGTATTGATCACCTCTAAGAGATGCTGAGGTCTAAGAAATGAATTGGATCTGAAGACTGTAGTACTGGCAGCAGATTGTACTTAGGAAGACTGCAAGTGCTCAGACGAAGTTTGTTTGAATGCTGGAGAAAATATAATCTTGATCAATGTAAATTGTGATGCGTATCTTCTCCCAATAAAACATGGTTGCTTGACTGACATTCAGCAAATTTACACAAAATAAAAATAAATCTCAAGGAACTGTGCCAAACTGCACACCAGGGATCTTGCCACAATTTGGGTTGATGTCATGAAATGATTTTTGTCATTTGTTTCATGGGTTGATTTAGAGAAATGATTCTTGCCAGAGTTTGGATTGGATTTGAATGAAATGGTTCTTGTCAAAGTTTGGGTTGATTTCATGATTTTTTGAAACAGGAGTTTGAGTCATTAACAACACCAGAGGGAGCCGGCCAGCCAGCCAACCCTAGAAGAAGCTTTCTGTCACTCCTGAATGCTGAAATCTTCCTCCAGTGCAGAGATGTGAGACTAAGAAGACCAGATCTACAAGAGGATTCAGAAGGAGTTAACATTCATATATATTTACTGAAGCCAGACGATCTTGAGCAGTGCTCCATATGACCCTGTACAAATGTTTCTCACATCCAAGTTTAGTTATTTACTTTTTCTCAACCCCCACCGGAAAACTAAAACTGGGACTGCAATTAGGTGGGAGGAGTCTACTAATAGCAACCCACTTGGACCAATCAAACTATCTAACCAATCAACAGCAGGTGTTAGGCTTGCTGTGCCTGTTACACAGTTTTCAAAACAAAGGGAATCTGCAACAGAATAATCTGTTTTTAGAAAGCTGTGTCGGTTTTTGGCAATTTTTTGTCCTCCAAAACAAAAAGAAGACTGATTATCATATTAAATATAGGGTCTGGCTAACGCAACACACCTCGATGCTAGAAAAACACACCTCTTAACCCGATCTGCCTGGGTAGGCAGTACCATGGATTCCCACATCCACGAATCCCCATAGCCTAATGTCGATCTGTTGATGTTGGCGATCGTTGAGGATATCACGGGTAAGGATGGGTATGTCTGGGTCATGTTCCCTTAGCCTCCTCATGATCTTCGTACTCTGCAACCCTGTACGAGCCTCTACTCTGATCTCGTCATTGTGCTCCTTCATAGCTGCTCTCCGCAGCGAAGGATGCGTGATCAGGGGTGCTGGACCATGATTATGATCAATGTTGCAGATATGCAGCTTCCAACCACCAAAAGTAACGAAGTGGCGAAGGATTGCATCAAATGGGCATCCAACTTGGCGACTGGCGGTCCCACGGCGGCGGAAATCCTCATTGACACGAGATCTGTATGTACCACCTCGGTCACAGTGCAGAAACACCCTGACAACCTCATCTTTCTTCTTCTCTGTGCGAAATGAAGTAAGTGCCCATCCCATTAGGACCTGTGAAAGCGTTCAGATCTGCCATAGCTGTTGCAAGAGAAGGCCATGTTGGAGCCTCTGAAGGGGGTTCAATCCGCTCAAGCAGGTCGTCAGGCTCGCCTATACCGGGGACAAACAAGTCGTCATCCTGTTGTTGTTGTTGTATCAGCTCTGCCTGTGCCTATGCCTGCTGCGCCTGTGCCTGTTGTGTATGTGATGACATTTGGGGCGATCCTAAAGGTGTAATTGGAGAGAAAGAAGGCCCGGCATGCGAAGCCGTAGAAGTGCTGATGTAACACGAAAACAGGTCGCCATACCAGTGTGAACACTACTTGCTGTTGAGATTTAAGTTTGTTTTATTAGCCGTCATATTTTTGCTGCGACGTCTCCATTACTGCTGCATGGGAAATGCCTATTTGGGTTAGAAGGTGTGTTTTTCTATCATCGAGGTGTGTTGCGTTAGCCAAACCCTAAATATAAAATCATTATTACAAAATGTGGGTGCAATTCACTAAATTGGTGAATTCATTATTTCTTCATTGATCCCTTTTCACTAAGATTAGTGAATTCACTCAACCAGTGAAATCATTTGATATACAAGGACACTTTTTGTTGTAGTGAATGATAATTATTTCACAATTCTCCTCCCCCATAAACATGAAAAATTCCACTGAAAAGATTATTTGAATGACAAGAAAAGATAATTAATATGTACATGAAATTTGATTGCTACTAGTGGAGCTGATCTTAAATCTTTGTTAACAACCAAAGTACGCATCAAAATTGCTGATCACCAGGACTTCTTCACAAGAGAGCTTCACAACTCACATAATTGATCTTCGATTGATTGCAACTCAAAAGTCCTCTTGTACAAAAAGGTGAAGGAGGAGAGGTACCAAGTACCAACAACAACAAATCTCTTCATTGTTTGTTTCTCCAAAATTCCAATGTGCAAAGTATTTCTAAGTCAGGATATAGAATGTACAAAATATGTGTGCCCCCCCCCTCCCCCACAAAACAGTCTGAAATAGATAGCAAGCCTCTCTTAAAAGAGAAATCTTCTCTGCAAAACACACGTGCAGCTAGTACCTATGCCAAGCAGATCTCCTTCAACCTCTTCACATGCTCACCCTTGGCACATATGGGTAGCCTAATGTACTCCAGAGTTTGATGGTTTGAAGCTGGTGGGTGGTGAAGGGTAGGTGGGCTGGGTTTGGGGATTCACACTCTTTGTATTTTCTTGCTAATCCCTTTGCATTTGGAGTGTATTAGAAAGGGGCTAAATGGTTGTAGGGGAGGTTCCTATACGAGTGTTAAATTATTGAACTTTGATTAGGGTTGATGGTTGAATCTTAAACTTGTTGAGGACTTGGTTTTAGTTATAAAATATGTTTTGAAAAAAATAATGAATGGTTTTGCATTAAATCATATGAAAATATTGAGTTCTAGACTTTTGTGTGGGATAATATATTGAAAATAAGGTGGCTCACATTGGGATTTTGCACACACAATGAAAAATCTTGTCGACTTCAACCCTATGTATGCAACTATTGGTGTGAATATTGTCCAAATCAACTATATTTGTGACTATAATTGTTGTAATCCTATGTGTTGCAAAGTCACAAACATTTTTAATCATAGGTGTAACAAAATTTTACCATGTGTTTTGTAATTCCTAATGTATATATTTGCTACAATTGTTGTGCATGTTGAATGAAAAGGTGGATGAGAAGTGAGTTCATGTCAACAATAGTTGATGACATCTGATAAAAATGACAAACAAGTTGTTTTTGCAATTGTAATATGTATTATTGAGCTTACATGTTAATTTTTTATTGTAGGTGCGACTATTTATTGTGATTAAATTGTACAATTGGATGAATGAATGAACAAAAATGTTAAGGGAGTCAGTATTAATAAGTAGGTAGGTAAGTAGGTTGGGTTGGTTCAGTTATGTTATGTAATTAAACTAGGTATGTAGGTTAAGTAGCTAACTTTAGGTGTAAGTAGGTAGACTACTTATAGGTATTAAGTTAGGTAAGGTAATTAAGTTAAGCTACCTAAATAAGTTTTAAAAAATATGATCATAATAATAAGATGACACAAAATATTGTTTATTGAAAATGTGATGTAATGGTCACTATGTTGAAACATGACATATATTACTTCACATATGATTATGTTTGTAGTCATTTGTGGCATTAACAAGTACATGACTATGTAATAAAATTGAATTCATGGTTTATGCCATAAATCATACTTTTTGACACCCCCAAATTCTTGGTAGAGAGTACAAAGGTGAAAACAACGGAAGGATAAGGAGTTGGGGTACGTTCCCTAGTTCACAACACTTCGGGGGTAGACAAAGGTGTTGGAGCTCCGGGATGGGGATTATGACAAGTGACAAGTGTGTAAATTATTCCCATTGCTTTGCACAAATTAAACAACAAGTTAGCTAGTGCATAGTTGGAACACTTTTGGTGCACAGACAAATCATGAACAAACACAGACTCACAAGATTCACCACGGGCCGGATTTGGGGGAAGCCACCACCTTCCCCCTTATAGTCTCTGTGCTTGGCCACGGGGCTTGCACCTAAATGTTATTTTGTCACGAGACTCCCAACATGGGAGTTTCGAAATTGAGACTCTTGCGACTTTGGAGGCCCATAAAATTTTGTGCAAACCTCTGATTGAGGTGAGGTCTAAAGAAAAGTTGTAGCCCTCATTGAGAACTTTCCAAAGGTATGTGGCGTGGCACTTGCACGCAAGTAAATCAGGGTGATTCATGACTTTTAGTGGTCGGGAGTCAAATTGGCAGTTTGAACTTTGACCCTTCTTTTGGCCATAACTTATGTTTTAAGTACTCAAATGGATCATGCGAGCCCATTTTAGACATTTATGTCTCAAGAGCTTTTCAATGAGGTAAGGAAGTTTTCAATCCAATGAGTTTTGTCCCCTGAAATTGCCTTGCAAAAATTCGGGAATCCATAAGGACTCCAATTCCCAAAGTGGTACCCACTTGGGAATGTGTGGGTTCATTCCTTGACACTCTCCTACAATCCCGGGAGTATGAAATGTGATTCCCAGTCTTCACTTTTGGCTTGCACCTTTGCAAGCCCTTACCTTGGTTGCAAGCCCAAGGCTAAGGTTGCGACACTTTTGGTCATAGTAAATTTTTTGGTTCACTTTACCATGTTTTCATCTGCCTAAACTATAAACCTAAGTAGGTAAGCCTAAGTAGGTAGGTAGGTAAGCCATAGGCCTATTACCTATGTAACTAGTTAGGTAAGTAGGTTAAGTAGGTAATAAAGTTAAATAAATATAAAGTACATATGTAAGTGGGTGGGTAGGTAAGTATAGGTAGGTTGTTTAGGTTAAATAAATAGGTTTATTAAATAAGTAGGTAAGTTAGGCATGTAAATTAGACAAATATGTAAGTAGGTGGGTTGGTAGGTAACTATTAACTAAATTACTTTTAAGATAGAATAATCAAAACTTAATTTTGGAATAGGGGTGAAAACATGATTAATTAGACATTTTGTGATACTTGTCTACAAAAATGGGAAATAGACATAAAATACACCTTCATATAATAAACTTTAAAATATTATTTATTCCAATGATCAATGTCGGCAAGTTCTTTGACTTTATGCCAATGATATAAAAAAATTACATGTTTAATGTCCATTTAAGTATATTTTTTTCTACTTTTTGGGCACATGTTTCATGGAAAATAGGTTTAAAATAGGAGAAATATTGGATTTTTCTACTTTCTTGAATATTGTTGTTTTCAAATATACATATGTGTTTTCAGCTTTTACTTTAAAATTAATAATATATCAAGTTTTCTAATGTAAAAGTATTTTTTAACACATTTTGGCTAGTATGTTTCAAAAATACTTTTACCCTACTTTTATTATATGAAAGTTTCCAAAATTTTGTATGCAACAAACTATAAACTCATTATTGAATAACATGTTAATTTGATAATGATTGAAAAGATTTTGATTCTACTTTCTTGCATTTATGTGCAGAAATATGACTGCATACAAAATAATTACTTTTTGTGTTTAATTCATCATGCTTTCACCCACAAATTTCCAATAAAAAATATTTATAAATGGGAAAATCCAATAAAAAATCCTAGAAAATTTAGCTAATTTAGGAGGCTTCTTCATAATTATATAGTTATTAGTATTAGGTTCATGTTTATTGTGTTTTATTTACTTTGGGGCGAAGCCACTAAAATTATTAGTTTCTAAAATATAAAGGTAGTTTATTACTAATTAGAATATGTGCAAGAGATTAAGATAAAAAGGAAATCTATAGGGAAAGGGGGGTGGGTGCAAAATTAAGTGCAGCACTTTTTGCATTATAGTGTAAACTTTTGTAAAGTGTCATGCATTAACATGCCATAAAATCATCATTATGCCAAAATTGCCATTGAATTAAGATTCTCAACTTGAATAAAAAGATATATAGATAAAATATTATAACATATATGGGTGAAAATCCTTTAAAGTGTACCACATAGGACGAAAAAGGCTTAGTCCTTATTGTAGTCCTTTTTTACATTATATTTTGATCCCCATAAAAAATAATGAATCAAAAGTTGTCAACATTTTTAGAAGGACGATATTTTAAACTATTACAATTCTAGATTCCATCATAATCATCCATAAATGTGTTTTTACATGGTAAAAAAGGACTAGGTGAAGAAGACATAAAAGGGTGACATAGTGACAAGATTTTGGTACACCTTAAAGAATTTGCACCCATATTTTCCAAATATAAAGTATTAGACCTTTGAAATTGAAAAATATGGATTAGTCTTTTGTTTATGGCTTGATACAAATACATATTTGTTTATGAATTTTTTTTGAATTATTTTATAGGGATTCAATACATGACATATTAAAGAAAAGTTAACATAAATGTAAAAAAATTGTTAGAGAAACTTTAACCCAAAAAAAGATATGGACTTTTAAATGTGTTAAAATGACCTTATTTTCAAAAATCCATAATATCATTTTTTGATGAATTTTAATGTTTTTTCTCTTAACATTCATGTTAAAAGAGTTATTTAATTGGGATTTTATTCACATAATATTTATTATTTCATTAACCATATTTCATCCTTCATTTAAACAATGATATCACAATAGACTATAATTTTAACACCACCAAATGGATTTTTTATGGATTATTTATCCACTAAAATTAATCCACCTAATGGAAATTCATGTGTGATTAGGGAACCACTTTTAGTTCCTTATTATCTTGGGCCCATTCCCTCATTATTTAATTTTCATTCATTTTCATTTTATCATTATATATGTATCATTCTAGGAAGACTAATGTGTGTGAAGTGGGAGAATAAGGTTGTATTTATGTGAGAAAGAAATATAATGGATTATGGTTGAAGGTTATGTCACATCTTTTCTGTAATGTTTTCCTTGATTTTTTTAGCACAAAAAAAAACATTTAATATTAATTTGATGTAATGAACATAATTGCAACAAAAAGGTAATAATCTTGAAGGCAATAAATCTTAATTTAGTTAATTTTTCTCGTCATTTAACTTCTATAAATACATTTACTACCAATTAATCATTGGACTTACAATAGTAATAGGAAGGTAGTTGCAATAAGAATGTAGTTATAGTAAGGAGGTAATTGTAATAAAACAATAGTTGTTATATGAAGGAAACTAATGGAGGGCAACATATGCAAACATGAAGGTGACAAGTCTAGGATGAAGTTCTATTTCGTTGAGGTAATCTATGGACTTGATGGTAGTTACCTTCTAACCCCTTCATTGTTTATTTTGGTTTTCATAATTTAAAAAATATATATATTTTTAAGTTTATAAACTGAAGGCAAGATTGTCTTCTAGAAGGTAGTCTTTTTCTAGATGTGTTTTCATTATCTTTATTTAGTTTTTACTTGTCAACCTTTTTTTCGTGATAATAATTTGGCTGCCAATTCTGAAGTCTTAGAATAACCATAGGTAGGTAGGTAACCTAAATATGTAAGTAGATAGCCTAAATAGGTACTTATTACTAAGCTCCAACTTAGCACTATACCCTTAAATATATATCCTTACACAATATACTATTATTCTACCTTTTGTAAACCTTAATATATATATAATGAATTTAAGTTCATGTCATCATTATGATCAATATTTGGTTATATTTATAATTAATGTGAAATATGATGGGTTAAGTGGATGAAAAATCACCCATGATTCATCAACTTGGAAAGATTGATTGTTGTTAATTGCATCTCAAGTTATAAGTATGACCAATGGAGGAAACGACTATAATCATGTAGTCATAATAATTATTACAAGGCATTTTACATGTCACATACAACTACATGACTAGGTTTGGGTATTAGTAATAAAAATATTCAAGTCACGAATACTCTGTTTGGCATAATGAGTGAAGGATTTAGTTGCCTAATGTGGAGGTGAGGGGTTCAAATTAACAAGTTTGTAACCTATCTGCATGCCAAAGGTAGTCTTAGATTACTAGTTGAATTACCCAACCTAAGGTTAAGCTTAGGTGTTAATTAAGCTACTTAGCCTAGGTTAGGCTTAAGTTGTTAGCCAAGGTTATCTACCTACCTTTTTTCAACCTACATAAAATGTATTCACGTGTCCAATTGTGCATTGGACACATGACATCACATGTATATGCACACATTCATATGTTTGGTCATAGGTTAATTGCAAATGTAGTCACAACCTTGGTGTGATTAAGCCTATGACCATCCAAAAATTTGGATGAAAAAATATGTTTGAGTTATGGGGGATGCAATTGGGTGCTACATAGTGTGCCATGTATTGTTTATTTTGATTAATGTCAATTGCAACTTGTCCAAGGCAACTAGACATTGTAGTAATCACATGTGATATTTATGATTTCCAATTACTCATAAAATTTAGTTGTAAATATGTTAATTCTTTGTAATGACACATGCCTTAGTATGTGACCTTAACATGGGTTGATTTTATAATGGAATAAAAACTTAAGTAAGATTTGTACCCCTATGCTTGTGTAATGTTGTGGCAATGTGTAAAAATAATGCAATTAAAATTTTAAAAGGGATGTTTTTGCTAGGTTGATTTTGGTCCACCTTAAGTCATATTGAACCCTAACTTAGTATATACCTATTTCATTAAGATTTTTAGTGTAAAAATAAGTGAACACCATAGTGATTAATTAATTTGAAACATTTTTATTATTTTTCCTTTTATTGTATTAAAAATTTTAAAAATTTGTATTCAACTTATCATAAGTTCAATGGTTTCACAATGAAAGTTTTACAAAATTTGAATCTATTTTCTTGCTTTTATGTCAAAAACTATTTCATTAAGATTTTTAGTGTAAAAATAAGTGAACACCATAGTGATTAATTAATTTGAAACATACTTATTATTTTTCCTTTTATTGTATTAAAAATTAAAAAAAATTGTATTCAACTTATCATAAGTTCAATGGTTTCACAATGAAAGTTTTACAAAATTTGAATCTATTTTCTTACTTTTATGTCAAAAACTATTTCATTTTGAAGTTTGATTTTGAAATGTTGCCTTTCTCATTAACTTTATCACGTTACCACTAATTTCAAAGTAATAAAAAAATATTTTCTGTTGAATTAAAATCATTTTTGTAAAATTTAAATGACTCTTTGGGTGGAATAGGTTTCAAAGCTCCTTCTCTTTTTCTCTTTCTTTCTCTCTCTTTCACACATAGAAACGCACCTTCCTGTGGTAGCTGTAAAGTAAAACAAAACAAAAATTTAGGTGGTGACGCTCGCCATCGCTACAGAGCAACGTAGCACCGCCTGCCATCGTTGCAAAGCAACGTTACTGCGGCGACGCAAGCTATAGCGTCATAACGTCGTGAGTTGCAGCGTCACAGCATCGTGAACTACAACGCCATAGCATTGTAACGTTGTGAATTACAACGCCATAGCGCTGCAACGTCGCGAGCTACAGCGCCATAGCGTTGCGAGCTACAGCACCATCCCTGCAGTGTTGCGAGCTATTAACGTTGTAGCCATCACTATAGCGTTGCGAGCTACTGTGTTGTGAGCTGTAATATATGCCACCATCGTAACAATGGCGATCAACCTTACTTCGTCTGACATTTGTTGAACTTTCGTCCGATGTTTGTTCGATTTTCGTCCAACTTTCATCCTACGACTGATGTCCTGCACCTTGTCGTCCTGCATCCTATCGTTTTATTGTCCTGCATTTTCATCCGATGTCTATTTAACTTCCATTCGACTTTTGTCCGACCTTCATTGGACATTCGTTTGACCTCCGTGCGACGTTTGTCTATTGCAGGTCATTTCGAACAACGCACTGTATTCTTCAAAGTGTACGTTGTGTTAGAATTTTGTAACTAGTGCTATGTATTATCACAAAATTTTGGGGCATGGGACAACACCATGTCTTCGAATGATGAGAGCACTACCGCTCAGCCAGAGCCTAGGTATCAACTATGAAGTAACACATAATCTTTTGAGCCGATTTCTTTAAGCTCACGATTTTCACGATGATAGCATCAAGCATTCATAACACCACTGTCATCTAGTACAACTTCTATTAGGAATTCAGAAAGTCCATTTGGAAAGGTTAATAAGTGGGGTACACATGCTGTTGCACTTGCTTTCACACCATCACCATATATTCCGTTCCAAACTATAACCTCTACACCCATATACACCATGGAGGTCAGTAATTCCTTTAGGAGAATTGAGAAGCTCAACGGAAGGCCATGTACCATTTCTTTGAGGGAGTTCAAGGCAACTTTCTCAACTATGGTTTGTGAATTGGAGTTCAAGTATGGCGCTAATTACACCAAGGCGTTTGCATTCAAACAATTAGCCCGTTATGTGGACTATGAAGCATTGGATGTTTACGAGTAACACTCTGCAAGGATTTTGGGCGTCATCCAAATTCCCAATCGAGCTTACGCCACAACCATTGCCATTGCCTCTCAAGCTGCATTGCAAGCTGCAATTACACATCATGGGACTGTGCCTAATAATCCAGACCCAATATGACGCGCTCCCAAGTCACGAGGTGAAACCCATTTGAGGGTTTCACAAAGTCAAGTTGCGGAAAGTTGAGACTTGGTAGCACGCTCCTGGCTTCCAGCTCTAAAAAGGGGTAGAGAGTCGAGTTGGGAGCCCAGGGATTAGATTAGGAAGAGGGACTAGCTTAGTTCGTGTGAATCTGCATCCAAAAACCAACCAAAACGGGTTAATTTAGCATTCGGGACACCCTTGGGTGTTGGGACTTGCCACGGGCACTTGAACACACAAGACTCACCATGGCCCGGACTCGAGGGAAACCACCACCTTCCCCCTTATAGTATTCTCTGCGGCTGGTCGCGGAGGCTACATCCGAATGGCACATTTTGTTGGGACTCCCGAAATGGAGTCCCGAAAGTGTCCCGATTAGACTCTCGGAACTTTGAACGACCATAGCTCCTTGCCCCAAACTCGGATCGGGACGAGTCCTGAATCAATGTTGTAGCTCTCATCGAGAGCTTTCCAACGCCGTGTCACACTCTTCAAGTAGACGTCGGAAAGAGGTCGATTCCTGACTTTTAGTGGTCGGAAGTCAAACTGCCAGTTTGACTCCCGGCCCTTCTTTTGCCCATAACTTGGGCTGCAGATGTCCGAATTGCCA
>Ga0116231_10004136_pt1 | contig 29578 bp, 20 predicted proteins | sample S1TSphgellanicum_2_FD_89695 | JGI IMG/M metagenome (GOLD analysis project Ga0116231, IMG submission 89695) | Host-associated microbial communities from peat moss isolated from Minnesota, USA - S1T2_Fd - Sphagnum magellanicum MG | ecosystem: Host-associated > Plants > Peat moss > Unclassified...
AAAAAAAAACAAAAAACAAAAAAAAAAAAAAAAAAAAAAAAACGAAAAGAAAAACAAACACAGGGATTATAGCGGATCCAAAAAAAAGAAACCTAAGGAAACAGACATACAAGAAGAAAAAAAATTAGGAAACTAACATTGATTGATCGGGTGCGTGTGTGTTCCGTTCGTGTGTCCGTGCTCGCCGCAAGAACCGAGAGAAACAAACAAGCAAGCAAGCAAACCGTAAGAGTGCGAAACTCTCTTTCCGCAGCAGCAGTAGAGAATCAGGCGCGAAACGTGAGGGAAACGGAAATAGCCACAATTGTGGCTACTTATTTGGTACATGGCGTGTCCGTGCAGACTATAGAGCAGACTAAGACTGGTCCACAAGACCACCCAGCACCCACGAACGCACCAGTTTGGATGGATGTTGGTTGGAAAGAATTTATTTCTTTTTCCTTTTCATTGGCTTCCTGTACCCCAGCTATCTACCCTGGTTAGCATAGTTAGAGTCTATTTAATTGCTTTCTCTACCAGTACTTGCTTTTTAACCCTGTCTGTCTACAACCAAGGGTTATTCCATGATGAGAAATTTCAAGGGATCGGTATATGGGTGATTTTTTTTTTGGGGATTGTCATTGGACAATTCTTATCATATGGTAGTCTGTGAACATTTCAAGAGACAATTCAAGTCTAACTATCTCACTCTTTTTTCTTTTTTTTTCTCAATCAACATGGATATAAAAAGGGAAAATTAACATGTACGTTTTCATTGTCCATGATGTTTATATTAATTTAAATTAAATTAAAGATTGACATAAATAATGATGAACAATTGGAAACCATACATGGGAACATAAGAAAAAAAAAGTTGATTATCATTGGTAATGCAAAGCAACTTTGATCGAATTGCAAATAGAAAAATGGAATATCTAAGCTACACATATTTGCATTGTGATTTGTTGGATGTGACAATTCTAATTAGAATCATTTTCGTGATGAAATCACCTTATATAGAAATGCATGAACAATATTTGCAAAAAGACATATTTATAAATGTTAAATTCTTTGTTATTGAGTTAAAAATCAAAAGGGGATTTGAAAAATGTGACATGCATGTTATGATTATAATTGAGTTGATGATCATTATGTCATCAATCATTCTTTCTGAACCTGAGTTGGTTCCAATGTTTTTTCATATCAATTAAAATTAAAATTTTCTTTTTAAAATTGAAGTTTTGTTATCATTATTGTCATCATTGTTAGTGTAAAAGGGGAGGGGGATAGCAAGGGTGAAAGATAGTTATTAATTATAAATAAAGAAGGTGAATTTGATTAGGATTTTTTTACTTTTAACAATAATTTTAGAATAAAATATGAACAACTTCTTAACACATACAATGAAAGTTAATGTGTTATGGTCTTGATCAAAAATGTTGTAACAACATCCAAAAGAAATTAATATTTGAAAACAAAACAACACACAATTTTCACAAAGGTTGTTGATGAAGTTATTTGGGCTTGCCTTCTCTATTTGCACAATAAATTGTCAATTTCTTGTCTTACATTAGAAGAAGCAAATTCTTTTCACATCGTTTTCATAAAAAAAATTTGAATTTTTTTTCAAATTTAAGGCAAAAAATACTATGGTGTCAAATGTTCATCTATAGCCATTTATACTAAAACAATAATGATAAATAATAGTAGTAATAATAATAATAAATTTGAATAAATTATTTAATGATAATACTTATATAATTATATAAAATAAAATAAGTTATTTCCTTTGAATAAGAAATGGGTGGCCATCTTGTTTTCCCCCTGCCAAGGGATATAACCAAGTGGCCATTCAATTTTTCCACTTGGTTTTCCCGCTACCAAAGGACACATTTGGATGACCACCTAGATCTCCCCTTTCGAAGAAAAGACATAATTTTTTTCCCAGAATGTCTTATTTATTATTTAAATTTTATAACCAGACGGCCACTTGGATCTCCCCCTCCCAAGGGACAACACTTTTTTTCCCTCATAATTTATTTACTTATTTATTTTCTACAACTAAGTGGCCACCTTTCTCTTCCCCTTTCAAGGAAAAATGTTTCCTTGAAACAAGAATTGGGTGGCCCGATTTTCCTACTTATTCAAAGGTGAATTTTTTTTTGAATAATACATTTTATAGTCACCCAATTGAAGCCCTTTGAAGGAGAAATATTTACTTGGGAAAATAAGAATCAAGAAACCACCAAATTCTCCCTCTTGCTAAGAAAAATAAATTCAAAAACATTTTTTATTATGTATTTGTTACACATTTCAGTTTTTTGGGTTAAATATTATGTTTAATTATGTCTATATGTGTGTGCATTTATTTATCTATTTATTTATTTGATAGATATATCTTGTTTTAGATTTTTTCAAATGATTAGGGTGTTGTCCATAATTAACCCTATTGCACCTTCATTTTAAAAAGTGTGTGAAATTGTCATGTAATGGATGTCATGATTTGTTCAATGGGTGATGTTCATTGTAATGTTTGTTATTCAAAATCAAAGGGTTCATAAATTAACTTTCTTTGTGGTTCCATTGTAACCAATGATGGACCTATGTTATTGACCATTGAAGGAAAATGGCTTGAAGCAATTGTGCATATGACAGAGTTTGAATTCTTGAATTTGACTTGTCCAAAATAATTAAACTCATTATTTCAATTTGCATTCGTGATAAATTTTGATTGTCATCCACATCTACCCTTGTTAGTTTTCAAAAACACATACAACAATTCATCTCACAAGTAAAAACCAATTTGCATGTTGAAGGTTTGGTTATTTTTTTTGGCCATTGGTTTTAGTGATGATGTCCAGCATAATGTGAAACGCAAACTTGACTTTGATGAATTGAAATCAATTTCTAAACAGAAACCTTTTTAAACATTAAGGTTGTTGATTATTTTTGTGCTACCTTTCTATAATTACCTTTACAATACAAATGTTAGACAAATATGTGAAAAGTCCTTATACCATATTTTTGGTGATTTCTTTTTTTTTAATGTTTGAAGTAATTTTTTCATGTAAGTAGTTTTTTAATGCAAATATTTTTTCAATATAAGCAACTTTTTTAATGTAAGTAGTTTTTTGGTATAAACAATTTTTCAATGCAAGTAGTTTTTAGTACAAGTAATTTTCCAATGCATGTAGTTTTTTGGTACAAACAATTTTTCAATGTAAGTAAATTTTTAGTACGAGTAGCTTTTTTATATAAGAAAAATTTTAATACAAAAAATTAAAAAATAATCTAGTGTAAATTATTATTTTTAACGAATCATTGATTTCATGTCTTTTAAAATGTGTATGTGTGAAGGAGGTGATTTTTATTATTTATATATATGGATTAAATTGAAATTGATAATTATGGAAAAAATATATAAAAATTTGTTGATTCATCATTTGAATATTTATTGCATTCATGTGGTTTTCATTTGGTTTCAATATACAAATATGAAATATGCATTTAAATTTTTGATTCTATATTTTATTTATTGGATAATCATTTGTCATCTCTTCAATTGAAGTAAAATAACATGGCATATTTAAATCAATGATTATTATTAAATATTAAAAAACCCAACAATGTCATATTCAAAAATGAAATTCAATTTTTTTGTTTGATTTACATCAAAATATGGTCACAAATGAACATCAATATGTGACAAAAATGACATTAAATATTATTATGGGAGGTTTGTGAATATATTTCATTGCAATATTTTATATTACTAAATATTTACAAAGACCAATTTACATTTGGAATAGAATATCAAAATGCATTATGTTTCAATGTGGAGTGTATTTCCAATCTATCCCTTCATATAAAATTTATAATTTTTAACATTTTGAATCAATTGAATATGTTAATAATTTATTTAGGTCATTTAATTTTTTTTAAGCAAATGATCACAAAGTTCACATAAATTTGAATGATTTTTTATCTTTTTCAAATTAGTGATGGCAAAACTTTTTATTCAATTCTCATAGCCAATTACACATTTTTATTGAAATGAAAATTTTAAAAAATAATTGAGATTCACAATTGGAGTATATGGTTTCATTGCTCAACATTTCTTGCAATATAAATATTTATATAATAAAAAATATATATTTAATGCTTCTTTTTAAAGTAAAAAATACAAATTTTCTTATCAATTCTGAAATTTTTTCTAGTCCATTCACCTTAATGTTTGAAATCAAAATTAAAAAAAAATCGAAAATTTCAATGTAACATTCTCAAAATTTAATTGTTGATATATATATATATATATATATATATATATATAGATTATTCTTGAATGATATATTGATTTTTTTCACATCTTTTCAAGGGTCATCATGTATGCATGAGTTGAATCATTTGGTCAGTAAGTAAGAAGTTAGTAGGAAAGAGGAGAATTAAAAAAAAAAACAAAATTGTAGTTAAAGATAGATAGTAGAGCATTAAATAGACTACATATGTTAACAAGGGATAGTTGACTGGGGATAGGAACCCAATGAAAAAAAATTTCCAATCCAAATCATCATTCATCCAAACTGGTGTGTTGGCGGGTGTTGGTTCACTCTCACCAAAAACTACCACAATGGTGGGACCCATACCTGCAACACTTTTGTCCACACAAGCAAGCGAGCGAGCAAAGTTCACACGCTTTTGGTAGGCTAAGTAGATTATTAAATGTTTTCTTTTTCCAAAAGATTTGATCCTGCCCTGACAACTAACGGGCTCAAAGACTAAATAATAAATAAAAAAAAACTTGTGAAGCGGGCCAAGCAAGTCTGGTGTTTTCTTCGGCTGGACACCACCGGGTTTTTTTAATAGTTATCGCGGGCGACGGGCGACATGGAACTGGGGCCTTGCCCGCGGCAATTACGGTCGACTGTCCGGTCCTGTCCGTTGCCTTCACTTTCTGCCACGTTCACCGAACCCAGACGTGGCCTACCTGAGAGAAAGACACGTGTCAAAAGCTGTAAAGTGCACACGGCAACATTAGGGTACAGGAGAGTCTAGATCAAGTCATAGGCACGTAGGTACCTACAGCTACCTAGTCACCCAGTTACCTACCTGAGTCTCATACTTACCGGCTGTTAATCGGAAAACGTGAGCTAGGTTGTGGATGACTGATTTCTGACGTCTCCATCCTGGATGAAACCAGTGTTTTCATCCTCTTGTTCACTCTTTTCCTTCCGATTCTAGATATTTGTATGATGATTTTCCATTCGATTCGTTCGTGGCTGTCCAGCACTTGACAGTGGTCGTTGTCGCCGTGAACGGTGCAAGACGGAAGCCTGGACGGTGAAAGACGAACGGTTGACGTCATCGACGGCGCCATTCGTTTGTGCTTCCTGTCCCTCTTCCTCGCCCAGCAACGCCGTTTGTGCGCGACCGTGAGTGCGTGCGTGCGTGCGTGCTGAGCAGCTTTCGTGCAGTCGGCTCTTCTTCCCCTCCCCGGGGGCCATCGCTTCAATCCTCTACTGCAGTTGCAGTGCCTGCGTTTGGTTGCAGTGGCAGTTTCCAAGCTGTTGTTGTTGTTGTCGTCGTTTGTTTTATGAAAAAAATCTCTCTTTTGGATCGTTCGAAAGGACGAGGGAGAGAGAGAGGGGGGGGAAGAGCTCAGAGAGGCCAGTAGCTGGCTCAGGTGAAGATGGGTTCTCGATCGGAAGAGAATAAAGTGCCAGTAACAACTGTATGGACTGCCGTCAAGCCGTTTCTGAATGGAGGTTTGTCAGGCATGGGTGCAACTTGTGTCATTCAACCCGTGGACATGATCAAGGTAAAATGTCCTTCAGAAATCGTTGATGCATGGGATCTTTGAGGGAGGAAATGAAGCTCGAATAGCGGCGTTTTCCGCTTGACGCCCTGCTACTTCCGGTTCCTAGGGGGAAAACCACCTTGGGATGTGTGTTGATTGCAAACTCACACTGGTTGTCTTGTTGTAACCCTAGAAATGACTCCTGATCTGTTCCAAGAGTGGTCTGTTATGTCCTCTGCCTCTGATCTTTCCTCATCTCCTGAGCAGCAAGAGTTCCTTGATATGATGTTGTTAATCGATAGATCTCTGATGCATAGTCCAATTCACAAGGAGTTCTGTTATGGTTTTGTCAGCAAAAGGCATCAGAAAAACTGCAGTACACAGTTAGATGGTTAGGTTATACAGTTTGGGAAGTTCTGATCAGCTCTAGTTGACTTCCAAAACAACCCTGCATCAAAGCTTGGATGGGTCTTCTTGGTTCGAGAATTCTCTAAAGAGAGACTGCTTTTCTCCTCCGTGGATGGCGCAATTCATAAAACAGAGACTCCTTTTTATGAATCCTCTCATGTGGATGGAGTAAATAGCCATGAAACAAGGACTGATCAACAATGGGTGTGCTGGTGCAGGTGCGCATTCAGCTAGGGCAAGGCAGTGCTGCACATGTTGCAAGTCAGGTTATCAAGAATGAGGGTATTGGTGGACTCTACAAGGTCTGATTCTTTTTTTTGAGATCCCTCATCCTGCCATCTTATCTAGCAAATGGAAACACTTACATTTTTTGCATCTGTCTGTCTGTCTTTGTTCTATCTGTGAGAGAGTTCATGGCTTCTATTTCAAACCTAATGTGGATTTGTAATTGTCAGGTTGAGTAGCTGATGTCTTGCCTTGCACCTGTGAACCGTGTGGCTATATATATTTCAGCCCTCATGACACAGGGATTGGCTTGTCTCTTCGAAAGGTAGTTGTTGGGCATCCATGCTGATACTTGGAGTTTTGTAATGGATCACTGAGATTGGACTACAGTGGTTTTCCTTTAGTGTCATTGTGTTGTCAATTTTGGCAAGGATATCCTCCTCATCTGTCAATGTGAATTGGAATGCAGGGTTTGTCCGCAGGTTTGTTGCGGCAAGCCACTTACACCACTGCTCGTCTTGGTAGCTTCAGGTCTGAAAACTCATCATTCATGTCTCTGAAAATGTGTTTCTCTCTGGCACTTCAAAACTACTCATTTACTATTTCTACCTGTGCTCTAATCAGCTGCTGACAGATTCTAATATTGTTTTAGAAATTTTGAAGCTCTATAGAGAATGAGGAAGGTTGCTAAGCCAAATGGGTGCATTTTTTTTGGGATGACAGGTTGTTGACAAGCAAGGCTATGGCAGCCAATGATGGAAAGCCTTTGCCTCTGTACCAGAAGGCTCTATGTGGACTAACAGCTGGTGCAATTGGTGCCTCTGTGGGAAGTCCTGCCGACCTTGCTCTCATCCGGATGCAAGCAGATGCCACACTTCCAGAAGCTCATCGTCGCCATTACAAAAATGCCTTCCATGCCCTCACAAGAATCATCAAGGATGAGGGGGTGCTGGCACTGTGGAAGGGTGCAGGGCCAACAGTGGTGCGAGCTATGGCTCTCAATATGGGCATGCTTGCTTCATATGACCAGAGTGTGGAGTTCTTCAGGGATTCACTGAGCTTTGGAGAGATTCCTACAATCATTGGTATGTTCTGGTTAATGTTCTTGTCACAAGAGGGCTTCTGTCACAGGATTGGTAGACTGCTGTATGCAATTGAGAAACCACTCCAAAAGACAGCCTGCTGTGTTGTAATGCTGAGGATCTGGAATATGCTACTGATCAAGCTTTGGAGTTTTTTGAACAGGAGCAAGTGCCGTGTCTGGTTTTTTTGCATCAGCCTGTAGTCTCCCATTCGACTATGTAAAGACCCAGATACAGAAGATGCAGCCAGGCCCAGATGGGAAGTTCCCTTACACAGGCTCTGTAGACTGTGCTTTGCAAACACTAAAGGCTGGAGGTCCACTGAAATTCTATTCTGGGTTTGGCACGTACTGTATCCGTATTGCTCCCCATGTCATGGTACACCTTTCTTTCATTTCTTCTGCATGTCACTTGCCTGGCAAACTTTTCTTTTTTTGGTGGGGAGGTTTGTTTATGAGATCTGTTCTGTTCTCTGTGGCATGGCTCTAGTATGATTCAGTCCTGGTAATTGCCTCTTGAAAGGAACTATATGTGAGCTGCTCATTTGTACTGCTGGTGGTTATTTTTCTTTGACTTCAAGGAAAAGTTTTTCACCCATCCTGGCTTTTTTGATCATGAGTATAGATTATTCAATTCTCATGAGAGTTAATACGTTTCATACCATGCATTGTGGATGTGCAGATGACATGGATTTTCTTGAACGAGATTCAAAAGCTTGAGGCAAAAGTGGGCTTGTAAGTTGGATTCAGATTATGAAACTAGCACATAGAATTTACTATCCCCTATAGCCATTTGTTTTTCTGGGTCGATCTGTCACTATCAGCTGAATTCAAGCTTCTGCTTGATGCCATCATTAGCTCCTTGGTGTAACAGTTTGCCACTTTACTGAGATGGATGATTTTACATCCAAGCTGGTGCTCACATCCTTGATTGCTGGATTGTGATGCTAAGTAGATCACAGGGTATATCAGAGTCTTGCTATTTTTTTCAACAACAAGCTGGATTAAATGCTTCATGATTATTTACATCCAAGCAACCCATCCTCAGTTGGAGGGTGATAAATGCTAAGACTGCAGGCTTTCCTCCCCCTTTTGTGACCATTAAGCATTATGGCATTTACTACTTTTCCTTCCATGAGGCAGGATGCCTTGTGCAATTTTGACAGATCCTTAGTAGATCATGTGTTTTGTTTCTTTTGTGACCTTATGTGGAGTTTTCTTTGCCTTTAAGAAAGTTTTTAACATGGTTCTCCTTACCATTAATCATGGGTACAGAGATTTCTCAATACTCATGAGAGTTCTGTGACAGTAATAAGTGACTAAATGTGAGCAAAGTTGAAGTCAGGTCAGAGTGTGATAAGATGGAGAACAGCAACAAAGGACCTAAAGGAGAGTGTAGAGAGATGACAGAAGAGGAGACTGCAGTTCTAGTCTCAATAGAAGTTTCCTTTTTTGGTCAGTCTTAGTGTGGATGATAGGGTTTAGGGTTTATCCAGCTTTATGCAATGAAGCAGAGGGAATCCAGTTGTTGATATAATTGAGTGAATATACAAGGGTTTAAATCACAAGGTTTAAATTCCTATGAGTGCTAACTTCTTTGGCTTGTATCTCATGTACTCTTGCAGAGACAATTCTGATGCAACTGGTACATGATGACAAGCTTCTCAATAGCCTAAAACACTAAACAAATGACTCTTCTAATTGTTGATGGTGTTTGCTCTATGAGCTGAGCTAAACTTTACTGTACATCACACCCAAAAATTGTACATGAGATGAAATCCTCTTGCTCCCTTTCTAGACAACAAAAGGTTTACAGGGAGTTCCCTCCAAGCTGCAGATAAGATGCTTCAAAGCTAAAGCCAAATTTGTTAGCGTAAAATTTCCGCAATCAGTATAATAAGGGTTGTGGTATTTACCAATAATCATGGAGAGCTAGATTGATGAAAGACAGTAGCTTTGTGTAAATAGATCATTGCAATCATGGTTGAGTGAAAGGAAAGAGAAGCTCCTTTTCCATGCTGTTGTATCCACCATGACCTCACCTGTATACATACCCATATGCTCACAATGGTCCTTGGTATACTTGTGTTCCTTCACCTTCACTTGCTTGCAAGCATCAGAATGGGTCCTCCCCTCCCCTCCTCCACTGCTGGTTTCCTCCCTTACAACTTGAACTCGTTGCTGCAGACCTTCTGATACTGCTGTTGATGATTTTGATGTAGTGGCAGCCTGGACAGTTGCTGACAGTCTTGGTGCTGTCAGTGGTGGTTTCAGTGATGTGAAGCTTGACAAAGCCGAAACATGAAGCTTGTTGTTTTCTGAAGTGCTTGAAGAATGGGAGTCCTTGCAAAGATCATCATTATCCCTTGTGAGGTTAGGACTTGAGATGCCTGGGCTCTGCACTATCACTAAAATGGGCATTTGGCTTGCACATTTTGATATTGAAGTAGGCTGTAGAAAACAACCCCCACACATTTGTGTGAGTCCAATTGCTTGAAGAGAGGGGGTCATGAAATGAAGACTGAAAGAAGAACTGATGGGACAAAACTATAACTACCTGAAAGATTTCTAATGCAACAAAGTATCACCTTGTGAAGGTGAGTCTTAAGTAGCATTCCTAATCCTTGTGAGAGTGAAAACACAAACAACAGATTAATGGGTGTGATTACTATGTACCACTCCAATGTGCCACTCTTTGACATCAAAATTGTTGAAATCTTTTTTGTCCATTTCCTGGAGGACACATGGGTGATTGCTTTCTGCATTAGCATAATGACCACTAAGAAATGCAAAACATCAGAGTGCCTTCCTTTCGATGCCAAATATGTATGAGAGAGTTCAAACCGAATGATCTGTGATGTGAAAGTCACAATTCTGTTATCTCTGTTATCTGTTTCAAATGTGTAACCAGTTCCTGTAAGTGATGGTGAACAGGAGGAGGAACTCACAACACTGTAGATTGGGGGCAAGGCACGTTGTCTTGAAGGAGAATTCAATATTGGGATGACTGTTGAAAATGGAGTCAGTTCTCTTGATCTGACAACCCACCTGCACAACTCACCCACAGAAGGTGAGCTGAGCACGAGCTCATTGCCTCTCATTTCTGTCATGGTACTGAATGATAAGGAGGAGCAAGAAAACCATCAATGGAGAATTTTAGATGAAAGAGAATGGGCAAGAGATTTGTTTTGGCATGCTTACCCCATGTATAACAAGATGCTTATTTCTACAACTTCCCGAATGAATAGCTGCCGTGGATACTCATTTGCCAAAGCCTCCCCTTGTGCATGCATCTGCTCAAGCAGGCCAAAACCCAATTCATCGCAAATGCATTCCAGCAAACCTGAAATCAAAAGGAAGCAACAAAAAAATTCCTTAAAATTTTTTCTTGCTGCTTGCACATAGGCTATGTATTATGCTCCCAGATACAATGAAAATTGTCTTGACTGGATTTTTTTTATCATGGTAAAATGGATAGGGAAGTAGCATACCATGAGTTTGGCAACAACCATCAATGTCACTGCTCTACGAAATTGTCTGCAAAAAATGTCCACAAACCCATTTTTCTGAACATGTTGCATCACTCACAAAAAACCTTACAAAAGAACAACAAAATCCTACTATAAAAATTCATAGTATCTTACCCTAATTTGCAGCAAAAAAAAACCCCACACTTTCAGATACCCTTAGTGACACCCAAAATCCATAAATTGCACAGCAATTTAATTGAGCTTACTTGAACATGATCAACATAGCATAGACACCCATATGCCACCGTTCGCCAACCTCGTCTTGAAGTTGTTCCAGATGCTCTTGTAGCATGACCAAATTGCAGGATATGTTTGCCATTACAACAGAGAGAAAAACCACATACACCACAATCACCAGCACCTGCACAAGAAGTGAGACAAAAGTGGGTAGGAAAAAATAAGCTAAAAAGTACCAATTCACCGTGCTGCTAGAAGTTCAATAAATTTAACTGAGATTTTGCTTTTGAGATCAATCAATTGTTGTGAGATTTGACATTTCTTATCATTGACAACACAAATGCAGTGGCCATTTCACATCTTTTGTTGCTATAAGTTCAGAATTTTTCTTGTTATTCTAAAGGTCAGCAGAAATTGAGAATGTTGAAGGTGATGATAATCAGTTTATATATATATAAATTAAAAAACCATAGTACAGACAGGGCACCACCATCACCACCACCACCACTTTGTACTTACAGAAAATTGCTGGATCCCGGATTTGTAGCCAGTGAGAGTCAAGTAGACTAGAAAAGAAAGGCCACCAATTCGGCGGCAATTGGTGAGAGAGAGCTGATCATGGACTATGCAGTATCCATGTGCAATCAACAAAAAGGAAATGACACAGGAAAGCTCTGAGAAAATCCGTGCCACAAACACTCCAAATGCTGCCCAAAAAGAGCAATTGCTGAAATTGAGGCATGAATACCTGTGGCAAACCAACCCCCCGACAACAGAAACCTGACATATAATGAGTGGAGAGAGTAGTACAAGTAAAATGGAAAAGTTGTGAATCTGGATTAAAATTGATTACAACAAAACCTTAAAAAAATACAAACACAAAACCGCATACTGTTTGCAAGAAGAATGCCTTATCTGATTGAAGAATCAAGCAAGCAAGCAAACAAGCTTACCAAAATACAAAGGTGAGACCAAGAACGAGAGCCTTCAGAACAGGTACTGTTGTTATCACCCACTGCAGATGACTTCTCTGCAAAATAACATCCCCAGAGATCTTGACTCTTTATGACAGGTAATGACAGAAAAACCCTAGCACTTCTTCTTCTTCTTTCTTTTACATGTAAGCATCATTGCTGTGCAGGATGCAAGCAAGCAAGCCTTTGATTCTTCAATTGAATCTTTTCTTGATTTTGCATCCTTGAAATATTGAAGAATCAAATTCTTGCATGCATGCATCCTCACAGATTGATCCAAAGTTTACGGAGAACATTTAGTTGACCTAATTTCTCACCTCTTTGCAGAAGAATCCCAATGACTAGAAGAAGCTGATCTGGTTGTGAAGACAGGTACTACTACTTCTCTTGGTGATATTGATCAATTTTTTTTTCTCTGCAATTTTTTTGCTTTCAGATGCATGGATCAATCAATCGATCAAGTCCCCATCCCCCAAGATGCAGCAGAGAGAAGGGAAGAAGAACAATGAATCTTTGGAGAATGATTTGAAGATAAGGATCATCTAGATCTATCCCATGATGGGTACCTGGAATCTGCGCTTGCTCCAAGTGTTGATTGCCCAAATACACGCCAGAAGTGTCCACACTAGTGACAGCACGAGCGAGAGATTTGGAAGAGGCTTATATGACTCTGCCCATGATTCCCTTGCTGTTCTCACTTCTATCATCATTTCTCTGATCTGAATATATATATAATCTGCACAGGAAATTTTTTGTTCTACAATGTATAACCCAACTAACGCTTCTGGAACTGGAAGAAGAAGAAGAAGAAGCTGCAGCACCAATTTCTTTCTCTGGAAAACCCGGAAATGGGAAATGGGTCTTTGTGAATAGATATTTCCAGCTACTTCCCCATCAACCAAGTTCCGACAAATGCTTATAGAAAAATGAGAATTGTTTCCTGCTGCTGGTGCTGCTGGTGCTGGGAGCTAGCGAGCTGATGGGCAGTTTCTGGAAACCTTTTCTCTCTTACACTTTCTCTGTGGTTTCTCACAACCTACACCAGTCCATCATCATCATCAGGATCATCAGGATACGTGCCTTTGTTTTTCCTATGGATTGTTCTAGCGCTCTGCAAAGAATTACATACCACATTCTCACACAAAACACAAATGACTCAAGGAAGGAGTCATTGGGGGGATTCTCTTGTCCAAAACCCAATTGACCCAATTCTCACAACCACAGCTAAGAAAGAAGAAATGCAATCAGTATAACAGCAGCAGCAGCAGCAGCAACAATTGATCAGATACACACTATAGTTTTTTCTTTTGCCAAGACTCTCTCTCTCTGGTTTTTATTTTCACATTGAACCTCGTAAGATGATCCAGCTGCTGCTACTGCATCATGAGGAGGAGGCATGGAATTGCACTGACAACAAAGAAACAATCACATTCTCATCACCTGCACAAACCCAATTCAGATCTAGACAGCAGAATCTAGACAGAGTCAAAACTGTTGGCTTTCCATTCCAGGTGCACGCTTGCTCTCTCTCTCCCTCTCTTCTCTCTTCTCTCACATGTGCTCTCAACAACCCAGGATGCAGACCAACATAGGAGCAGGACCTACTTTTCTACCTACCTACCTACCTACTTACCTACTTATGATTTGACACCAGTGAGGGTTTTATTTTAAATTATTTTTTATATCAGAATTTTGATGATTCTTTTTTAAAATTAAGAAAAAATTTAGTCAAATTTACACTGGAAAAAAAAATTCCAAAAAATTCCCAATTTCTTTATCAAAAAAATGACAAGATTTTTTCTGGGAAAAAAAAAACACCTAAAGTTAAAATTGACTTCTACCTGCATACTTTTTTTTTCTTTTTCTATTTTTTAATGGCAGAGAATGGGCCCTATGAGGCTTATTCTGCCAAGCACCAACTTACTGCCTGGCAGAACTGGCCCACCAGGTCCATCCATCCATCCATTCATTCATTCACACTCTAGTACATAACTGGTTGGGTGTCATCCAATCCAGTGTTATACTGGCATATAAGGAGCAACCTAGGTATATAGTAAATTGGTATGTTATACTGATATGGAAGAACATACCAGTCTGGTGTAGGGTCTGGTATCAACCCTAAACCAAACCCTAAACCAGCCTTATCAGACTGGTTATGGACATGAGATAATATGAGCCTAATAATACCAGCTTTCTACTCACCTCCTACCAGCCAAAAATCAGCCTTGGGCCCAATAACCAGTCTAATATCATGACCAGGCCAATATGAAAAGTCTTAGTATTATTACATCCAATGCCAGTATCTTAATGCAAAAGAAGAATTATAGAAACTCAAATATTTCATCATGCAAAAATATACTCTTCAAAAAAAATTCTCTCAAAAAAAAAAAACCCCCCCAAAATCCTTCAAGATATTATTATAACTCTATAATAACTAATCTCAAGTTTCAACACAAGCCAAAATATCATCTTTCAAAAAATCCTCATTATAAAAGTAGACCTATTATTATTATTATTATTACCTAGGGGCCTATAAAAATCCCTTAAGCTACTATACTCTATAATGAATCTAAACACAATATCCTTGCCTTGGTAGGCAAGGCCAACAAAGTGACTGGGTGGGTAAGTAAGTCATCATCTATGGGTTCCCACTTTTTTTTAGTTAGGTTTCTCTTGCAATGTGGATCAATGGTGGGGAACATTCTTAGTGATTTGAATCAATGGTGAAAAAACCATGTATCCTCCGGGTTGCTAGTTGCTATCTACCTCAACCTTTCTAGTTAATTTAAGCTACCCAACTTACCTAATTTTGATAAAAGCAGCCCAAGGCAAAAGAGCCATAGCTGTTCTACTAAATGAAATGCCATGTCAACAAAACTTTGTCATGAGTGTTCAGGCATTCATTTACTACAGGATAACTAATTTATGTAGTTTATTGTGAGTAGATGGAACTTTGTATAGTGTGAACGGGGGTTTCAATCTTTTAATGTTTGAAGGGTTTATTCTCATAGTGTGGCTTTGGAGTCTCATCTTTCATTATATATTATTATGTGTGTGTGTATCTTTGATACGTTTTGATAGTATTAAGCGTCAATCTAGTAACACACAACAGATGTCTTAACATGAAATCAGCGGCGTCCATCTTACAAGCCAATATTGAATGATTCTTTATGCTGGGTAGCGATCTTGAATATGGCAGTCCTGGGAATTTGGTTCCTATGCTCGGCTCCCAACTCATGCCAGGCCTTCATTCCCAGACTGGCCTTGCCCTCACATTGTACTAGTGTCCATGTCTCTTTCTTTGGCAATGGAATCATTTCAAGTTGCGCCCACGTTTCACTTGCTTCTCTCTCTTTGCAAATCAATTCATTTCCAAAAAAATAAAAATAAAATAATAATAATAATAATAATTGAAAGATTTTAAGTACACCTTTTATATTTCTAAAACACTCTGAGAATTTTTTTTGATTTTTTTCTTTGAATTAATTTTTTTTGCAGGTTGTATCAAAAACTCCATAACCTTGCCATGCATGAGGTAGCCCCTTGTAAGGAGGCTGTTTGTTACATGCTGGCAAATGCCCTAACAGGGGAAGAAGAACGACATTACCCTACACAGAAAGCTCTGAGGGAAAGTTGTTCATAATCTCTCATCCTTTGAACAAACAATCAATCAGCAGGGGCATGAGTTTGGTGGGTGTAATCAGAGTTGGGTTTGCCAGTGCCAAGAGATCTTGGGGGGAAAAATACAAACATTTTTCATTCGCACATGATTAAACCCATGCGCACATCATTTCCATGATTGATTTGCAGGCTACTGACCTCCATCTAATCAGCTGTGGAGACACCCTTTAAAATTGTACAACCACTTTTTGTATAGGGCCTTATCCTACACATAAAGCATTAGCAAATAATTTTTTTGGTTACATTTGAAGGGCAAGTTATGAACTATAAATTTTCCTCCACAAAACGTCAGGCATTCTGAAAAAATGAAATGTGCTTGCTCTTTCTTTCTTTCTTTTGTGGGAAACACCAATGTCTTTCTTTTCATTTGTTTTCCATGCTGGTGCTTTATCTTAGGTAATGCCCTTAAAATAGGGTATTTTTTGCATTCATTTTTTATAAGTGCTATAGAGCTCACCATTTGATACTGGGAACTTGAATAGATCTCACCTTGAATCTGGGCAATAGTTAGACAAGGAAGAGCAATTTTTTTAATAAATTTTGTAATGTAGCCAAAGTGGTGATAATCTGTAAGAGGATTTAATCAAACCTGGCTATATAAAAAAAATGAAAGTAAGAAAATTTAAGCATCCTTTTACATTTTTGGCCACCTACTAGAACTTCATACGGAATTCGGCAATTTTAAATTTATTTTCAAAACTTTGTGGCTATAAAACTCAAAAGAGAATGCTTATTTTTGCAAGTTTGTAAATAATATTTGCCAATTATTTTTCAAATTGCACAATATTGCAATACCTTGACCACTTTGAACACATGCTTGTTGAATAATTTATTAATTTTGAGAATTACATTTTGACAAATGATATATTCTCAAAGATTTCATCAGATTCTTTATTTTACTTCAGAAAATTTTATTTTATTTTGAAAATTTCAAAATTTCTGAAAAAATATATTTAGTGTCAAACTGGCCCTGGTACTACAGTATTTACCCCCCCCAAAAAAAAAAACACTTAGGGGATTTAATTTACAATTGTTGAGTAGACAATTGTGTTCTTTTTCTCTCTCTAGAAAGCCTGGCAATGGGTCAGAGTTAAGGATCATCAATCAAGGGAGGCTTGTTGCAGGACAGTGGGTAGAATTTGTCCATAGTATGATAGAGCAAAGTTCAGATTGAGATTGATTTGTGTGTGGGAGTCAGTAAAGTGTCAGTCCCATCCATGGTTTTTTGCTTAAGTCTTGGGTCCATTCATTGGGTCCTTTGAATCACATGAGTCCTGACTCTTTTCAGTTTTATGATTGAAAAATCCCATTCTTTTTGGGGATCATGATTTCACAATCAAATTGCCAAGAGACTTATATACAAGTAGGTACACACTTCATTATCCTTTCATCACCAGTGATTCCAAGCACACAGAAACTTGCAGCTTTTGGACATGGTTCCTTGTCCCAAGTGTTTGTAAGTTTAACTCTTTGATTGCTTTGGCAAAGAGTAAACCAGCACTCACTCACTCACTCACAGATGCACCATCCATGGGATGCCCCTTGTGACTTGGTTGTGGATGGGTTTAACATTTTCATGGGTGATTTGTGTGTTTTGTGTAACTTTGTTAGTTTTGATAGTGTTGGACACTGATCTAGGAATGCATGACATCATAAATAAGTAGTCTAAATTGGGAGTATTGAGCCCAGTTTTGTCAAAACTGGGGATGAAATTAAAAATCAAAATCAAAATAGTACAAGGGAAAAAAAAAAGGGGGGATCAAACTGGTTTTCTCTCCTAAATTGGTCCTCAAATAAGTTTCACCCCCCAGTTCGGGATGTGCCTTGCCTGTGCCTCCACTCCTACTCATATACTTCATAAAATCAAGTCCTGTCCAAATAAAATCCTACAATTCTAATGTCCATTCAACATAGCAAATTGGTCCTCAAATGAGTTTCACCCCCAGTTTGGGATGTTTGCCTTCAGCTGCTACTCATATTCTTCATAAAATCAAGTCCTGTCCAAATAAAATCCTGGAAATCGAGTGAAACTGATATCCAATTTCATTCAACGGTACCCAATATCACTCAATTTTATGGCTACAATCAAACCGGGGATGAAACAGGGATTACAGGACCAAATTAGGGTTCAAAGAGAGGGTGACTTTTAAGGAGAACTTCATGAATGGCATCCTCAAAGAAAGGTACTGAATTTCCAGATCATAACTAGAGAAATAGAAATGTCTCTGGCTGGATTCATGGTCTATTAGGAATTGCAAAGTTGGATTCTGTTGAGAAACTGCAAAGCAAGGGGCAATGCTGTCAGAAAGAAAGATGATACATGAATTATAAGTTAGTTACCTTACCTACAAAAGGATGACCAATGAAGTATGTGTGTATACAATCTTTGCATGCATGTGGTTGTTCTTTGTCAGGTGTAAGGTAGGATGGATTTTTGTCTCCCAGTCTAGATATTAGGTTTAGGGTTGTTAGTATCATGAAAGCAGAAGTGGTTTTGCAAGACTTCTACATGTCATTTTTTAAACATGTTTTTGGCTTTTTAACAATCGGTTTTCAAGAATACGGGTTTTTTTCTTTAATTATTTTCCAATCGCAGGACTCGGGTATATGGGAATAGAACCGGCCATAGAACCACTGGTGAATTCAAACTTGGGCATGAAGCAATATATATGCCTTCTGTTGTCGCAACTAATAACACATGGTCAAGCCATGGCCCTATGTTCTTCGCTGTAAAGTTTGCTTGTAGACCCATCAAAGAGAATACATCGAACACTACCTATGGTTTAATGATATGGATCTACAAAAGATTTCATAAGGTTTCAAAAGGATTGGAGGGTTTCATATTAATACAAAGATGCTTAACCCAAGCTTCACAAGGAGAACGATGCAACAATTTAAAACTAACAATTCATGAAAAAAACGTATCAAAATAATACCACTTTCAATTTTGAGTTCATTATTTTGCAACAAAACATGATAACTGAAAATTAGAATTGACCACTACATGAGCATCCAAGTGTTGTGAGAGATAGTATCAAGTCCTGAGAATTCATTGACAAAGTGAGGTCACAGAAAATTCACATTGCATTGAATTTGCTGATCTAAAAGAAGGTCATCTTCAAACTCTTTTCACCTCGCCTCATCATCAAACATTTCTTTGGGTAGGATAGCTTCTTCATGTAATTCCTACGTGTCCTCAGGAATATTTGCACTTGCACATCAATCATGAAGGCTAGAAGGTCAAATCCTTATTCAAAAAAATTATTGAAAACCATTGAACTAAGTTCTTAGTCTACAAATGATGTCAACAAAGAGCTGTAAGAATTCCAGGAAGTGAAAAGACCTTTTTTTTGAGTCCATATTTGGCTGATGCGGTAGCCATAACAACTTATAAATCATCAGCTAAGTTGTGATGATGTGGTAGACACAACTTGGAGAGATCATGATTTGAAGAAGCAAGATGCAAGCTGGGGTCCACGGCAGGGTACAACTCAAGGATTCAATTTGCTTCAAATGAGTTCAAATTGGTTCCCAGGAATTTGGACCTTGGATCCCATCTGAAGTGGGCCTACGTGACCCAACCTCCATGAGTGCATTAGTTCCATTTTGGATGAACTCAAGCCCATTCAAGTTATTGGACTTGGTGCAAGAGGCATTGATGTTGGGTCACCTTTTTTTTCACCTACCTACCCATAAACAAAAATTTGCCAATCTCGCGACCTCACCCACCCAAGTTACCAACCTATCACATCCATCTACCTAACTACACCCTGCCCATCTATTTCTACATGCCAAACTTACCATCAGTCCACCCATTTCTGCCTAAACCTTTGCCTCTTAGCAAAATTGGATTTTTCTTTTTTTCTTTTCGTGGCTAAACTTCTACTTTAAGCAAATTTTTTTTATTCCCTAGATGAACTTTTATTTCTTGGTGAAAGCTTTATATTTTCTTCGTTAAACTTCTATAACTTGGCAAAACTTTTTTAGTCAATGGCTAAACCTTTGGTTTTCAACAAAACTTTTATATCTTCCTAGTTAAACCTTTACCTTCAACAAAACCTCTATCTCTTCTTGGCAAAACTTCTACCACTTGGCAAAAAAATTATTTCTCCTTGGCTAAACCTTTGCCTCTTGACATAACTTCTATGTTTCTTGGCTAACCTTCTATTTTTTGACAAAACTTTTGTATGTTCCTAGTTAAACATGTACCCTTCAAGAAAACCTTCGTCTCTTCTTGATTAAACCTCTATTGCTTGCCAAAATTTCTATCTTTTCATGGCTAATCCTTTGCCTCTCGGCAAAACCTCTACCTTTTGAGTTTTATTTTTGGTTTATTAGCAAAATCACTATTTGTTTTTGGCTAAACTTTTACTTCTAAATAAAACCTCTTTGTTTATCAGTTAAACATCTAATCTCAAGGTAAAACCAAGTCATGAATGTTCACATTTTGAACAAAATATAAGCATGGCAAACATGTAATGAAAAGAAAATAGTTGATTGAGTGAAAAAAGAAATTGAAGTTAAGTGGGATCAATTTCAAATTGAAATGCAACACCTTGAAGAGGTTTGGTGATCTTTATTTGTAATATTCACCTTCAACAAATTGTTACACATCATTGGCATGCCCATGTGGGGGGTGGGGTTTATCCCATGTAACGCATTTTCACGAATTGAAAAGGATGATGATCTTGATGAAACAATTCAAATGAGTAAGGTTGGTTACGCAAAGCCTTTTAAGCTCACCTGGGATGCTCACAATTATAATTTTAAATCCCCCAAGTCCAATTGAAAGAAAAAAATGCAAGCCATGTGCTAGTACCATGGATTAGAAATGATTCATGGTTAGTAAATTTGCAAGCACTTAACTTTTTTTAACATTGTCTTTTTATCATGCATTTGAATCATGACATTAATTTTTTTGGTCATTAAACTTTAAAATACCAAAAGGAAGCCTTTGTGGTGAATGTGGTTCGGCTCACATTTCAACATTGACAACTTTTCATCCATCACCATGCAACAATTTATTGAAAAGACATGGGCATTTTTTATGACTCTTCCTTGAGTAGGGGTGCACATTAAAGGATAGTTTTAGGCCATTGTAGCCTAACTTGTGGTGGGAATTTTTAATATTTCACCAACATTATTGTACAATGTTCACTTTGTATACAATTTTGTAACTTTCCACGAATCTTTATTTTTCCAATCCCAATTTGTAATATCTTTACCTTATCACCTTATGTCATATTCCACATGCATGTTTCAATCCATTACAAATGGAATTATTTTATAAAAAATTAATTAACAATATCTTCATCTTTACATGTAAACATCAACTATGAGCATGACCCATTTTTTTTTCAATCCCCAATTTGCAATACGTACATTATTGAAAGTTTGTAATCACTATTAAGGTGATCACAAATGTAATTTTGTCATTATTATTGTAATGTAATATTATCACAATAACCTTTTTGCAATACTTACATAAAAATGTATTGTGTAACCTCACCAAAAGCCCCTTATGATTTGATTATGAAAGTATTGCAAAAACTTGTTCCTTCATAATTTAAGGTTATTTAGGTGCATCTTCTCCATGAAATGTCATATTTGCATTTAATGGACCAAATTCAATAAGAAATATCTAAAATATAACTATAAATAAAAAATTAAAAGGCTTAATAATACGTTATATTTATATCAAAAGTTCTAATATTTAAAGTTATTGTCAATTGTTTAGAACAAAACCTATTAATAAATATTTAATTTTGAAATTACATATCAATATTACGAGTTTGTAATTCAAGAAATAAATAATGTCATTAAATCTTAGATTGACCATTTATTCAAATTAACATTAAACCTTATGTCTTAATTATATTATAAATATTGAATTGCATTGATTTTTTTTTGTGGCCAAAATTTGTCATTTTTCTCTTAAAATATAATCTTGAGTAACATGGTCTAGAGAACTATTTGGATTTTTTTTCAAAATAATCATCACATTTATGAAATCATCAAAATTTTAGATTTCTAACTTTTAAAAAAGTTTAATCGCCATATTTAGCTAATAGAATCTAATTGTTGGCCAAAATGTAACATGATTATTAGATTTCTTATTTTTATATATTTTTTGTAACCAAATTTGGCCAAATCCTCTTGTGTGGTTGATCACCACTTTTGGTGCAACATGAAAAAATTGAAAAAAAAAGAGGTTTTGATTAAAATAACATTTACATTTAAAATTTTTTACGAGGCTAGAAGAAGGTATTGTTGAATTGTATTAAAATAAAACAATAAAATTTCAGCATATTTTGGATATTCAATAGTTAAATAAAATTATAAATTATGAAGTATAAATTAATTCTAAACCATAAAAAATATTGAAATTTTATATAACAATAAATTATATACAAATGGAAAACAAAAGAGTTTTATATCAACTAATTAGAAATCTAATAGGTTTAAAAGTTCAATTGTTAGATTTGAATTGTAGACCTACCATGACAATGGCTCAAAATTGAAGTAGTTCAAACACACTAGACTACTCCATAACATTGACAAACCCTTATTTATTATTTTGTATAATCATTACATGTTGAAAATTTCAGAGTAAAAAAAACTAGGTGTCAAAGTTAAGATTTCAAATTTAAATAATTATTCAACAATTTTTTGCTGAAATGGTAAAGGTACTATGGTATGTGTATATGAAAATTTACCCAAAATCAAACCTAGGATTGATTTAAATTAGTATTAAAAAATGTGAATTTTTAAATAAATGTTTGATATTTCTTTAACTTTAAACTTATCAAACATATTGCTTAATTAAATTGAGTACATCTTGCATTAAATAGTCCAAAGTGGAGGTAAAGGTTTGAAACCGCCATCAAAAAATTTCCCATGATTGCAATACATGCATTTGGAGGTAATGGCTTATCATCATCATAGGTTTGAATAGGACTAAATAAAATACCAACGAGTTATTTGCAATAACTACATTTTATGTTATAATTTCATCAATTGAAGTTCACAATTTGGAAATGCATACGTAGGTATGATGATGGATGGGTAGGTAGGTTTTGTCAAGAGGTAGATGGTAAACTAGAAAGTAAAGAGAATTTGTTAAAACATAAAGTGGTATTGTTAAAAATAATGTGTTTTGCCAATAAGAAGAAGTTTAAATAGGAAGAAATAAAGGTTTTAACTAATGGCAAAGATTTAGCCATGCTAAGATAGAGGTTTTTTCAAGAGGTAAATGTTTAGCCAAAAAATACATATTTTTTTGTCAAAACATTGTAAAGAAGTAGAAAACTTTTGTTGAAATTTAAGAAATTCAACCAAGTAGTAAAAAAAATTAATCATAAGATATAAAAGGTTTAATTAGGAAGAGTAAAGGTTTAGTTGAGAAACAAAGAGTAAAGGAAAAAAGTTAGCCAATAAAAACTAAAAGTTTTGCCAAAAAACAAAAGAGATTTTGCCAAAAGATAAAGGCTTGACTAAGAAAAAATAAAGCTTTTGTCAAGAGATAAAAATTTAATTGAAAAAAAAAATTATCAAAAAACTAAAGTTTAACCAAGAAAGGATAAAACTTTTGTCAAGTAGTAAAAGTTTAACCAAGAAGAAATAGGTTTTGTTAAAAGGTAGAGGTTTAATTAGGAAGATATAAATGTTTTGTCAAGAAATAAAGGTATAGCCAAGAAACAAAGAAATTTTGTTGAGAGATAGAAATTTAGCTAGGAAAAAATATAAGTTTTGTCAAATAGGAGAGGTTTAACTAAGAAGAAAAAAAGGTTTAGTTAGGAAGAAATATAAGTTTTGCCAAATGGTAGAGTTATAACTAAGGCGAGATAGAGGTTTTGTTAAAATGTACATGTTTAACTAGTAAGATATAAAGATTTTGTTGAGAAGGAAACATTTAACCAAGGAATAGAAATGTTAACAAAAAGAAAGGTTTAGTTTAAAATATACAAAAATTAACCAAAAAATAAAAAGGTTTTATTAAGAGATAAAGGTTTAATCAAGAAAAAAATAAAGATTTTGCAAAGAGATAAAAGTTTAATTAGAAAAGGATAGAAAATAATTAGGTAGGGGGGTGGTTGTAGTTGATAGGTAGGGTCAAAATGTAGGTGAACAAAGTAGCTAGGTGGATAGGATAGCGAGGTCTATATAGTATAAGGTAACTAGGTGAAAGAGTAATATGAAGGGTTGAGAAAAGAATGTCAAGAAAAATAAAATAAACCAAAGATCAACAACCCAAAAAAAGTTGAGGATAGTACTATGTTGGTTAACAGAGAGTCAGGAATTGGATGAAAAAAAGTGGCCCATCATATGGACAGAATGGCCAACTGGTGAAGTCATGGGGGGCTGGTTCACTCTGGCCTCTAAAGTGGGACTAAGTTGCCAGGGTCCTTGTCACGAAACACCAGAAGATGAGTTTCATTCTGCTTGAATGTGTAGATCTGATTGTTGGTTCTCCTGTATGTGCTTTGGGCTAATCTAATTTGGGCAGTCCATTGTCCACGTCCAGTGCAAAGTGCAAATTGTAAACCCCTTGATTTTGGACTTCGTCTTTCAACCTGTGCAAAGTGCAAATTGTAAACCCCTTGATTTTGGACTTTGTCTTTCAACCTGTGCAAAGTGCAAATTGTAAACCCCTTGGTTTTGGACTTTGTCTTTCAACCTGTGCAAAGTGCAAATTGTAAACCCCTTGATTTTGGACTTCGTCTTTCCACCTAAATCCTGAATTAGCTACTTTTCAGATAGTTGTAGACATAACCACCATGTTTGACAAAAAAAAACAATTGTACTCTGCAAACTTTTAGAAAGAAAAACAGTCCCCCTAATATCATACTCTTTTTTGGACTTTTTCTTAACCCTTCAACACCTATACGTGGTGAGGATTTTATAAAGAGTACAATTGGTGAGAGTTATTTTTGCAAACATGTACTCTTATGCATCAGAATAGAGACAGGTACAGTACACCAGTCAGTTATTTGTAGGTGGATTAACCATAAAGTCATCCTGTCTTCACCCTGTCTTTAGGCCTCCTTTCAACCCCTAACCCCTCTATTAGTGGTATTCGTAAAGTAAGGAAATTTTATTAAATCTCAGTATGTAATGCTGAAACTCAGTACGAATCTCAGCATTTAATGCACAAGGTTTGAGAGGAATTACAGTAGCTGTACACGTAGGAGCAGTGAAAATCTATGTAGCAGCAGTGGAGGCGCTCAGGAAAGAAGAAAGACAGGGTGAAACTCAGGAAACCATCAATTTTCCTTTGAATGCTAATGTACTACTTTTTTGCAGGTTTTTTAAAAATCTCACCTTGTGTATGACCAAAATCAGGGGGCACTGGTGCTGTCTTTTCCCCACTTTACGAATATCTCTAATATGTAAAGAATTTGTATCACATGATTCCTACCGATTCCCCAACTGCTGGAAGAGCTGCATTAAATCAATTTCAATTAGTCAAAAAAAGTTTGCCTTAAGACTCAAAATCACTATATATGGTCCATGATGACAGCCTCCATTCAGTAGTGTCAGAGTGTAGGTGTGTGGTCTTTCAGTCAGCAGGCTTGACAATCTGTTGTTTTCTTCCTTCAGATCATGGGTTGGAACTTGGGGTGGAGGATTAGTTTTCTTTGTTGGAGTTGATTAGTTTGAGCTTTAGTTTTACAAGCTTTGGTAATTTCAAATTGGACTCAGATCTTGTAGACATCAAAGGAATCTCTCTGGCTGAACCCTTACATCTTCATCATATCCAATTAGTCGAAGCCTGCACCAACCCAACACTTTCCACTCTGTAAATGGAATGATTTTTTATTCAGATCGGAAAACATTACATATATGCATAGTGCATAGCCCGTGTTGCTTTGATTGCACAAGCCACACCCAAATCACTGACTGCCACATTTATCCTTGCAGAGACGTGGTGTGCCCTTTCACAATGATAATCACAAATTGTACTATGCAAATGTGATTGGAATAATTATGAGAACTTATAATATGTCTGAATGATAGAGGAAATGTACTCCAATATAATTACAAAAAGAAATGTTGGGTTGGATTGCTACATTTCTAAGTCATTTTATATTCGTCAAATGTTAGCACCTGACAATGGTTGTATGAATATCCAAACGAACTCATTGGCAATCTTTAAGGGTTTTAGTTCGGAGATGACATGCAATCCTGATCATGATATGCCAAATACATGTGACAATTGTGAAGACAATGGTCATGCTTAAAGAGAATTTTGGGTAGAAATTTCTAGGGGTTTTGGGTTGTAGAATGTGGGAGGTGTGAGCTTCAAGAATGTCCTAAATTATTATATGCCTCATACAAGTGCAATAATTGTCAACACCCTAATCATTAAAATATATACCATTTTGGGGGTTTGGGGATGGGAAAAGGTTGTTTAATGTGGGATAAACAATACTAATATTAAAGCAATGCCTTGTTGATGTATTCACTATGTACTATGAGTGCTATGTGACAAAACTTAGATTTGTACAAGAGAAAGAGTTGGGCTTAACAAAAGTGAAGAGAGATACTTTGCATGCTTCCTTCACCAACATTGAATTCCTCTTGTTATGAATGTTGCACTTAAGAAAATTATTGTGCAAAAAAATAATTGCACTATGAATATTTCAAAGGTTAACTACACTAGATACCTAATATTTGAAAGAGTTGAATTGTACTTCAAACTTGCAACACAAGCACAAGTTTGAAGCACTTGCATAGGAAACATTCAAGTGGGACCATTCTATAGTGGGCAAATAATTATGGGAGTTAGCTACCTGCTTGAGCACTTTCATGATTCTTCATGAGATGGTTTGATTGGCAGCCCATGACAACATCTAGGATTCTAGAAAGTCGAAGTCTATTATCTTCTTCAAATGAAATCCATAACTCGTTTTGAAGCACTTTGTCAAATTGGCTTCAATTCACTATCATTAGAGTAAGGAAGGGGAAATAACGTGGAAAAGTTCTCACTAATGAATGTTTGTTGAGCTCCAAGAAGTTTGAACAATATCGAACAATAAGTTTGAACTTCTTCGAGCTCAACAAACATTCATTCATTTGAACAAACTTATTTGCACAATATTGATAGGAGATATATTGTTTATTTTTGGTGAAGAAAAAAAATCTTGGAATCCATAGCTTCAAATAACCATAATAATAACCATTTCAATTACCAAATTCAAACAAGCATTTGTCATGATCATTCAAGCAAAAACACTTCTTGATTCCAAGAAGTGTAATGGGAAGTAAGGTGGATTAATGCTATAATGATGTTGTGAGACTATATTCCACAATGAGTGTTTTTGTGTTACAAGTTTTTGCATTCTTGTGACCAAAATGTAAAATGAGAACATTCAAAAAATTCTTTGATTTTAAAGAAAAAATTCATTAAAATACCATTAATACCAAGCTTAAAAAGTTGATTAAAATGGAATTCCTTGGCACTGAAAAATGTTTTACATGGATGATGATAATTTAAACCAACCAGGTGAACACAATGGTGGATTTTGCAATATTTGGGAAACTCATGCAACTTACGTTCTAGCTTGATGATGCATGCTATATGATTTCTTTTTATTAACAAAACCTACCATACAATCAAGATTTACAAAAATATGTATTGACATTATTAGCTTGTAAAAAAATTGATTCATTATAGAAGATATATTTTACCAAGGCAATTGCTAAATAAAAGTGAAAATTTGAACATTTTTTTAATTAGTAAGGGTTTCTTTTTATGGCCCACATTGAGCCCATATGTGATTAATAGGTAATAAAACACTGTAGGTTTCATGATTGTAAGCAAATTTCTATGAACTAGTGTGAACCTGGTGCATAATGCACCCGTCGAGCTTCCCTTTGCCCGGTCCTTTTTCGTTCGTGCCCTCTCCTCGGCCCGTGCTGGCCTCCCCCGCCCAATCCTTCCCTGCCCGTGTTGGCCCCCCGTGCTGGCCCTTGCCACCCGTGCTGGCCCCCCTCGCCCCGTGCTTCATCGGGCTCTCCCTTCCCCCACCCCCCAAAACACTCCACAGGGAACAGGAGCCAATGGGATTACGCCAGAGAGGTAATGAAAACGAAATGACGTTAGAGAAAAAGAAATAAGTAAAAGATAAGTAAAAGACAGACAGACAGACACCACTGTTGCTTTAATACATAAGATTACCCCTTCAAACATTAAGCCTGCAATTCAAGCCTAACCCATGAAGACTAATAAAAATTGTGCAACAGAGTTCTCTGTGTAAAGTCACTCTCTGTTTCACCCCCCTATCTCCTCTACTTTTGCCCCCTATCGCCTCTTTCAGTGGTATTTGCAAAGTAAGGAAATTTTATTAAATCCGGGTATGAAATGCAAAAACTTAGCGATGTTATGTTGGGTAACAAATAGTGTTTCGAGTACCATAAACCAAAATTCTTATTAGTCTTCTCGCTCACCAATAACATGTCCATGTCCACTTCAACAGATGGACTTCAAGTTGAACTTCTAATTCTTAATGTCATCATCTTAAGAGAGCAAAAGAACACACTTGTTTGAACTCAGAGATTAGCTCCTTTGTCTCTGGATCAAAGTATCATCAACCAGCTCTAGCAAAACATCTTGAATAAAAGGTATCACAGGTTTTGGGACAAAGATATGTGGTGGACCCAGGACATTCATGTTTTATCACCTTACTCAGGAAAACGTTAAAATGCCAATGATCAGAATTTGGGATTTAGGTGCGATTTAGGAGTTACAAATTACAACACTAGAAAAGGCAGAGCCCAAACTGATTGAGCATCAAACAGAGGAAGGAGGATGAAGGAAATTTAGTCCTTAAGAACAAGGGCTATATTGTATACAATCTGCACCACATGCATGAGATACATACATTCCTTTGAATCTCAGGTTGCAGGAAATATATCCTCAAGAAGAATTCCAGAAATTGGTTCAACAAATGATCTGCCACATTAGGAATGCACTCTCAACCATTGCATCAATGCCAAAAGCAGAGTGTACAAGATCATGTTGTGAATCTTCTTCTTTGGTTGGAAGACGACCCCGTCCTCATTCAGAAGAACCAGGAATTCACCAAATGATCTTGTGCACCAAAAATTCCATCTCAACTAATGCATTGATAGCAGAAGCAGAATGTATAAGATCATTCTATGAATTTACTTATTTGGTAAACACTACCTTCTCATTCAGAAGAACCAGAAATAACCTCGAGATGTAAAAAAAAATCCAAAAAGAAACTTAAGTCCAATCTTTTGTTTTCATATGATTGTCTTTAATTACATGGTCCTAATAACCTTTGGAGGTGAAGCATTCATTTGCGAAATGCCTTCCCTTGAGGTGGACTCATGTGATGGGCCCTCCTACTTGTACAAAGTGAAATTACAATTTTGGAATTCCCTTTGTACAAGCGGGAAGGCCTGACGTAGAGGCCTAGCTCATTTTGTCAAGGGGGGTAAAGCCCTAGGAGCAGCAAATTTTATTTTATTTTTGACAAAATTTCACATCTAGGGTAAAGCCCTAAGAGCAACAAATTTTATTTTACTTTTGACAAAATTTCACATCTAAGGTAAAGCCCTAGGAGCAACAAATTTTATTTTATTTATGACAAAATTTCACATCTTGGTGACAAAAAAAGAGAAGGGGAGGGGGGGGGGGGGCAGGGGGGTTTCCCAAATTTAATAAAGGTTTTTTTTATGGGAAAAAACCCATTTTTTCCCT
>Ga0116231_10004137_pt1 | contig 29568 bp, 22 predicted proteins | sample S1TSphgellanicum_2_FD_89695 | JGI IMG/M metagenome (GOLD analysis project Ga0116231, IMG submission 89695) | Host-associated microbial communities from peat moss isolated from Minnesota, USA - S1T2_Fd - Sphagnum magellanicum MG | ecosystem: Host-associated > Plants > Peat moss > Unclassified...
CCCTCCCCTTTTGTGTTTTCCTTTTTTTTTTTTTTTTTTTTTTTTCGTTTGGGAGGGGAGTTTCTTGTACTTCGTCAACCCTAACTAACCTTTTCCCCTCTCCACACGCACGCCTTTGTTGACACTGGCTTTTGCGGGACTGGAATAGTACGTGAACATCATCCTCTCGTTGGAGGTCGTAGTTTAGTTAGTTTGTTTGTTTCCGATTTTTGGAGGAGGGTTTCCTTTGCGGATTCATTCCTTTTTCTTTGCTTGTTGGAGAAGTTTTGAGGAACGTGAATTTCGGAATCAATTCCGGCGAGTTTTGTTGTTGTTCTTGTCGTTGTTGGCGAATTCTCCTCTAATCGTCTGAGGCAAGCGCGCATCTTATTGCCTTTATTCTTCTTACTATTATTATTCTGCTTTCTTGTTGCGGTTTGTCCTTGTTTGTGGTCGTTTGAAGACTCTAGGGTTTGAGGATCTTGTTTGTTGCACCCGTTTTGTGAGGTTGAATGTTGGTGTGGGTTCTTTGAATGCTTTGTTTTACAGGAAGGTGAATAGATAGGAGAGGATTGTCTTGGCAGTTAGTAGTATTTGAAGATTCTAGGGTGTGAGCATCCATTTTGTGAGGTTGAATGTCAGTGCATGTTGTTTGAAGGCTTTGTTTTTACAGGAAGGTGAAGAGATAAAAAGAGGATTGCCATGGCAGCACAAAATCTGGCGGCGGCACAAAGCCTTTACGAATCTGCTTCACAGCCCCAGGGAGATGCTTTTACCTTTCTTGAATTTAACACCCAGGGTGATGACTATGACTACCTGGAGTTCACTGAGCTTAGTCAGCCAGCACACCCTTTGGTTTGGAACAATGCATCACCGGATCTAGCAACATCCGTCTCCTCCTCTGAACCTAATGATTTTGCGACAGGAGTTTTGGAATCAGTTGCATCGGCTGATGCAGGGGCTTCAAATGGAAAATCTCAGGCTGCTGCAATTAGTTCCTTGATGACAGGTTTGAGTGACTTGAGGTTTGATGAGACTGGAGATGAGGATGGCCATGAGTATGCGAAGCGGGACCTGCCCGAGCATGCTTGCAAGTACTGTGGCATTCATAACCCGTCATGCATTGTGCGCTGCAATGTTCCATCATGCCGCAAGTGGTTTTGTAATTCACGAGGAAACACTTCTGGTTCTCACATTGTAAATCACCTGGTACGGTGGTATCTTTATGTTCACCCAAACAATATTTGGATTTGCATCTTTCCTCAAACTTTTAGGGTTTTTCCTTATTGCAGTTGTTTTCCTCCTCACATCATCTCTCCTTTGCTTGGTTTGGATGTGAGTGGGGGACATAAGCAAATTTGATGTGTTTGTTGACAGGTGCGCGCAAAGCACAAGGAGGTTTGCCTCCATAAGGACAGTCCATTGGGGGAAACAATTCTTGAATGCTACAACTGTGGATGTCGTAATGTGTTTCTGTTAGGGTTCATCTCTGCAAAAACAGAGAGTGTTGTAGTGCTGCTGTGTCGAGAGCCATGCTTGAGTGTAAATGGCTTGAAAGACATGAACTGGGACCTGAGCCAATGGTTACCTCTTATCGATGACCGTTGTTTTCTGCAATGGCTGGTGAAGGTGTGCTCACCCAACCTATTGTCTCCACTACGAAGCCACTTTCTGAAATTTTCATGCATATATCAAATTAGGTTCATTTGAAATTCTTCACTTATTTGTGGTTCGGCTTTCTCAGGTCCCATCAGAACAAGAGCAGTTGAGGGCACGTCAAATCAGTGCTCAACAAATTAATAAGGTGGAGGAGTTATGGAAGGCAAATCCAGAAGCAGTATTGGAGGATCTTGAGAAGCCAGGCATTGATGATGAACCACAGACTGTTGCTCTTAAGTATGAAGATGCATACCAGGTGAGTTTCTTTTGATCTACTATTACACTTAATTTCCACTGACAACTGTTTGCAATGTTTTCTTGACCATTTTGGATTTTCTCACATGTTGCTTGGTTTTATGGCAGTATCAAAATGTGTTTGGGCCACTGGTGAAGTTAGAAGCTGACTTTGACAAGGTAATGTAGCAGCCGCTGTACTTCCAAAAATACAGGAATTTTTATCTTGCTCCTTCTTGCCCACATGTCCTTGTTAAGTGGATTTCAAGCATCCTAAATTAGTGATTCCAACTTTCAAAAGAAAATTGTAAGCCATATTCAGAACAAGAATTGCACAATCATGCTTGGTACTGTCTACCATGTCATGTACAAATGAGAGTTGGGGTTTGAGGGACTCAAATACTGTGCTTGTCAATTGTTTTGCAGATTATGAAGGAGTCACAGAGTAAAGATAATATTACTGTGCGCTGGGATGTTGGTTTAAACAAGAAGCGTGTTGTTTATTTTGTCTTTCCTAAGGTTTGCACTCAGCCTGACAAAGCTTGTTGAAATTCACTTGCTGTTCTTTTGGACTTTGCCAGCAGTTAGAGAGCTTGGTTCGAGGTAACTAGCTGGTTTACTCTCTTACTCAGGATCTCCTTATTTCAGTGCTGTTCACCAAGCCTCAGGTCTTGTTGTAAAATTATCAATTCCAGTGGACTCATTAGGGCCTGTGTGTACCAATGGGCATGTCTACCCTGTCATAGTTCTAGATCTCGTTTCTTGACATATGGTAACTAGTTGGTCAACCCCCGCCCAGGACATTTCTGATCTCATTATTTCAGTGCTGTTCACCAAGCCTCAGGTAGTATTGTAAAACTATCAGATTAGGTGAGCTCAGCAGGGTCATTGTGCACTACTGGGCATGTTTACCCTGTTCTATTTAGCTGATTATTTTGCTATTACACCAGGAAGAGAATGAACTGCGGTTGGTCCCTGGAGATGAATTACGGTTGCGTTACCTTGGGGATGGTATTCACTCTGGTTGGCAGTCTGTTGGGCATGTGGTAAGATCTCATGAGCATTCTCCATATACTTTAGAATGAGATTTTGTTTCTTAGTTTCATAGTAAAGTTGATGGATTCTTTCTAGCCATTCTGGATGTCACCATAACCAGCCAGTGGGGGAATTGAACTAAAAGATGTTTTTCTGTGTCTCCCAGATTAAGTTGACTGCACATGAGGAGGTGGCTCTTGAGTTACGAGCCAACCAGGTGTGTATCCCAGAAATCATTTGTTCCTTTTGAGTCTGACTTGGACATCAATGTCTGGAGTTCCATAAAAAAAATCAGTGTAGAACATTACAAACAATTCAGTAGCGAGTGGTGCCTGATTTGTGGTGTTCAGCACTAAGTAGGTGTCAGATGAAAGCACATGCTGATGGTTGTCCCTTTTCGGTGTATGGCAGGGAGTTCCCATTGATGTGAATCATAATTTCAGTGTTGACTTTGTCTGGAAGAGCACTAGCTTTGATCGCATGCAAGCTGCCATGAAAACTTTTGCTGTAGATGAGACTAGTGTGAGTGGGTAAGTAGCTTTAATTTTTGCCACAACTTTGGTTGGTCCAACCCCTTTACTTGTTTCACTGACTGTAGCAACAAAGGACGTAATATCACACTATGTCAGTTTTGATGATCCTACCTATCTACAATGGTTTGCTCATAGGTGTGCTAGTTTGAATTCTTCAGAGACCTACTGGCAAATAATAACACAGTTCTAGATTACTGCAGATACATCTACCATCGGCTTTTGGGACATGAAGTAGAACCCCAAACAGTTCGCAACACTCTCCCTCGGCGATTTGGAGCCCCAGGGCTTCCTGACTTGAATGCCTCTCAGGTACTGAATCCTCTGTATGAAACCCAGTTTGGAATTCATAAGGTATATCTCTTTCATGTCATTGGACCAAGCCCTTTTTGGTGATGTTATAATAGATGGCTACACCACTATGGACTGTGTGCAGGTTTATGCTGTCAAGAGCGTGTTGCAAAAACCATTGAGCTTGATACAAGGGCCTCCTGGGACAGGGAAGACAGTGACCTCTGCTGCTATTGTGTACCATCTGGCAAAGCAGGGCCAGGGTCAGGTAAATCACTGAAATCCCTGATCTTGATTTACCTTCCAATGATGTCTCAAATCCCTTGGGACTGCCTTTGCAACTTTATCTTTTACTCCTTTGAGCTGATCGAGGGAAGCCCTGTACAGGTTCTGGTTTGTGCTCCAAGCAATGTTGCAGTGGACCAGCTTGCTGAAAAGATAAGCGCAACAGGTCTGAAGGTATGTGTCTAGTGTAGTGTTAAAGTAAGACTTTTACAGTTCCATAAATGTTTTTAGATATGCACAATGGGAGTTTGCCATGCTTTGAGAAAAAAAGAAATAGTAAAGGGGCTTGGTCACAGTCCTGAACACAAAGGAGCAATACTGCAAGCAGCTGAGAATCATGATGATAACTGTCATGACATTAGTACGATTGGCCATATTGAAGCCATTTCCCATAATATGGTGGTTAATAGAATTTTTTTCAACTCTCACTGCAGGTGGTGAGATTGTGTGCCAAATCAAGAGAGGCTGTAAGCTCACCTGTGGAGCACCTTACCCTCCATTATCAGGTTCTCCCTGATTGCTTATTGTGATGCTGATTACATTACAGTTGCTGTTGTTTAGTGCCAATAGTAGTCAAGGTGGGATATTTGTGCAAAGCATTCAGGGTAGATGCATTTCAATTGCAACTAGAAAGGGGAGAGAGAGAGTGGAATGCTTATTTATATTATGACACTTCCAGGAGTAGGTTGAATAACTTGTCCAGTTTAAGCCTCACACCTTCATAATTGTGCTGGGGTGTTGGTCAACAGGTGAGACACCTTGATGCAACAGATAAGAGCGAGCTGCACAAATTGCAACTTTTGAAAGATGAGCTAGGTGTGTGCCATGTGTTTGGTTTATTACAGAGATGTTTTAGCCTGTCATGACACATTGATAGCTTCTTGGATCTGCCAATTCAGGAATATTGCAAGTTAAGCCTTCTGGTCTTGCTGGAGATATAAGATAAAGCAGATTCTGGTGTAAAGCAGCCTGGTTTAATTTCACTCTTTTCATGCATATTCATAAAAAATTGGGTTAGAATGACATGTTTCCACAATAAGAAAATCACCTGCATACATCTTGTAGAACACTACCTTGGAGCCAGGTGCTGTGGCAAAAGATGGAAATTTTTATATGCTGACCAAGATTGGAGTGGTTGTGAACACCTGCATCAAGCTGCTAACCCTTTCTGGATTACCATCTAGGTGAGCTGTCAAGTGCTGATGAGAAGAAGTATAAAGCGTTGAAGAGGGCAACTGAGAGAGAGATATCACAGAGCGCTGATGTGATTTGCTGCACATGTGTGGGTGCTGGTGACCCACGTCTTGCCAACTTCCGCTTTCGTCAGGTGTGCACTCCTTTCACCAGAAGAGCAATGAGGTTCAAATCAAGTGTGTAGGACCTGTATATACCACTGGTTCTACCTGGGACCTGGACCCAGAAGGCTTGGAAATTATAACCCAAACACATGCTTTGTTCAAATGAAACTGTGTCAATGTTATCTGATGTGTTATCATGACAGAATCTTTTTTGGAAGAGTACCATAGTTCTTCTGAAGATGAAGCCTGGCTGCTCGTCTGTGCAGGTTCTAATAGATGAGTCAACACAAGCTACAGAGCCCGAGTGCTTGATTCCATTGGTGATGGGAGCCAAACAGGTGCATTTACTTTCTGTGCCATATGGTGACCGTCTTTTGTCATGCAGCAGGGAGGGATAGTCAGATGGGTCAGTAAGAAGGGCCCAATAATGTGGCCTTAGTGTTTTGATAAGCACATCTTATGCACATTATGGTTTTCAGTAGTCTGGTACATTGCAGGTGACAGCCATAAGGTGATGACCACTCATTTTTTGTCATGTTAGTTTTGGTCCAGCTCGAAATGACACCAGGCACCTTTGTTGTGTCATGGTGGAGTTTTCTCTGCACTCTCATAGTTATATCTTTAGTAGAGTCCTGCAAGTATGTGGTTTAGAAATGCCCTGAGTTGGAGCATTTTTTGGGTGATGGCAGCTTGTATTGGTGGGAGACCATTGTCAGCTAGGGCCTGTTATTATGTGCAAGAAGGCTGCACATGCTGGACTTACCCAATCTTTATTTGAGCGTTTAGTGTTGCTTGGTGTCAAACCAATCCGTCTTCAGGTAAAATATTTCTTTCACCATTTGTTGTTTCTTTTGCCTAATATGAATGGTTAATGCCCTTCATTGCAGCTGTATGAACTGTTGTGAAATATTTTTTCATTCTTCTATGGGTTTCAATCTTTTAGATTGGGAAGTAATGCTGAACTCCAACTTCCCAGTTAAGAAATGAATTTTTCATTTGAAAGCATGGTGGTTGCTGGGTTGGTATAGGTGCAATATCGGATGCATCCATGTCTGTCAGAGTTTCCATCGAACAGCTTCTATGAGGGAACACTACAGAATGGAGTCACCATTGCAGAAAGGCTCCAGTCACAGATCGACTTCCCTTGGCCTGTTCCTAACAGGCCAATGTTCTTCTATGTTCAGGTGACCACACCTGCTTGTTCCTTTGCATGGAGCTTATATTCAGTGTAGTTTGACAGCCATTAAATTCAATATGTTACTCACAATGCATGAATCATTGCTTCAATGCCAGATGGGACAAGAGGAGATAAGTGCAAGTGGGACATCATATCTGAACAGAACTGAAGCTGCAAATGTGGAGAAGATAGTGACAACATTTTTGAGGAGTGGAGTGATTCCAAGCCAGGTAAATGCCTTCAATTTACAATGCATCACAGACCTGAGAGTGGAAGCTGCCTGCTTGTGTCTAGGAGCAGTGGTGTATGCAGTGGATCTTTTGGAATGGAGATACTTTTCATAAAGCATGTCAGGTTTCCATGGTGTTGTCTGGAGCTATCAGGACACCTCAGTCAGAGGACATATTGTATACAATGTGTGGAATGATGAAATGTTGAAGTCTTCTTTATGTGTGACAGATTGGGGTTATCACTCCATATGAAGGCCAACGAGCATATATTGTGAACTACATGGCACGAAATGGGTCTCTACGTCAACAGCTCTACAAGGAGATTGAGGTATTCTGCCAAGATAAATGACTTTCAGCATTTATATCAGAGTGTGTCTGAATGGGTCATGTTCAGAGTTGCTATGTCATCAACAACATGGTGATCCTGTGATCAAATTGTCAATTTTTTGTTTTCACAGGTTGCAAGTGTGGATTCCTTTCAAGGTCGAGAAAAGGACTTCATAATTCTGTCTTGTGTGAGGAGCAATGAACATCAGGTATGATCATTCTGTAGTGTGAGTTAAATCACTTAAATAATTGCAGATCTCCTCTCTGGTGATTCTACCACTCAATCCTTGACATGTTATGCACTTAAGATTATAAACAGTTAGGGACCTTGAGGTAGCATGAAAAATTGCAGCTTGTAACCTCTCTTGTGATTTTTACACTTTGTGTGTGTTTTGTGGTTTTTTTGTTCAGGGGATTGGTTTTCTTAATGATCCACGCAGGCTGAATGTTGCACTCACACGGGCACAGTATGGACTTGTCATACTAGGCAACCCAAAGGTCCTAAGCAAGCAGCCTCTCTGGAACAGTCTGCTGACACATTACAAGGTGAGATATGATTGACTGCTTTTGAGTTTCATTATCATTGTTTCATCTTCCGGTGTCTTTGTTCTAATCAACCTCTTTATCTTGGGGGTCTCAGGAGCATGAGGTCCTAGTGGAAGGACCTCTTAACAATCTGAAGCAGAGTATGGTGCAGTTCCAGAAGCCCAGAAAGGTCAACATGTGAACCCTGAAATGAAATCATGCAATGCATCTGCAGAGTGAAATTGAAGTAATTGTTGAACTGTTTTGTTTTGTGTGTCTTAAAATTTTGGGAATTCTTTTTAAGAATATGGAGATTGGATTTCAAATTTACCCAAGTACCTCTTCTCCATTCTAATTAGCTGATTCTGGCCATGCATTTGTCTTGCCACTTGAGTTTGTGTGGAGTAGAAGGGCAGTTTTGGTGCTGACAGCTGTGTGCTCTTTTCCAATGCAGCTGTACAATGATCGCCGGGTGTATCCAGGAGGTGGAGGGCCTGCTGTAGCAAATGGGGATGGATTTGTGCCGGCCCCAACTGCCACTGCAGCAACTGGGGGAGCAGCAAATGATCGCCGTAATGGCCGTGGCCGATATGTGGATGGGAGAAATGGTGTGTTTCATGTCCTTTGCATCTCTGATTCCATTGGAATATCAAGAGTGTAAGAGTTTGGATGTTTGGTAAAAATGAGGAGGTGGTTGATTTGAAAGGGATATATTGGATATGGAAGTGAAGGCATGAACTGAATTTCAGCTGCTCAAACCATGCAGGGAGTGGTGGATATACTCCTTTTGGTCAGATGGCAAATGGAGGAGGCCACAGATCAGGAGGTACTCATCATGGGAGCCTGGTATCAGGGCGAGCTCCGGTAGTGGGCTACCCAGGAGGACCACACATGCAGCCCTATGCCATCCCTTCGCGTGGAGGTGTCCATGGGCCAATTGGAGGAATCCCTCAAATCCCACAAGGTGGCAGCAAGGGTTTTGGTGCAGGTAGAGGCATAAGCACTGGGGGTCCCATTGGGGGCCATTTATCTCACCACCAGGCATCACAGCAGCATGCTGGGCTTGGCATGAGCTTTGGGTTTGGAGGCCTTGAGAATTTGGCAACTCAGCCTTCCGCTGGTGGGCTGTTGACACAACAAGGATCGATGACACAGGTACATCATGGTCTTTCATTTCCTGTCTTCCATATGTTTAGAGTTTCTGCAGAATGGTGTTGTGATATCTTCCTTGTATTGTGTTGTTCATATGCTGGTCCTCTTTTTGTTGCCTTTTCTGTGCAGTAGTGTGTTTCAAGAGTCTGAGAAACTGATCTAGAATTTAATCCAAGGTCATAAGCATAGTCTGCAATAATACAATAGTTTAATCCATTGTTCTCTCCAGTAGGATTCAATGAGTTTTGCAGTTATTTCTTTGGACTTTGACTTACAAGTTGCTATCACAGGGACTGAGTCAGAACCTGCGAGATGGCTTTTCTCTCGGTGGCATGTCTCAGGTATCATTTCTCTCTGTCTGTCATGCTTGATGGACATTGTTGTTAAACCATGTCAGGCTACCAGATCTGGTTCTATCAGATGACAGTTGCCAATTTGATTTTCAGGACTACATGGTTGAGGATTTCAAGTCACAAGGGTCACACATTGCATATGCAGGCCAAGAATTCTCTACCCAGGTTGAATTCCAACACCCCCAGACTAAGTTGATTGAAGAAAATCATCAGGGTGACCTTTTGTATTAAAGGGAGTATTAGTATAGCTTCATAACATTTACCAGCCCCATTTTCTAGACATGTTTTAAAGATACATCAGCATGCTATTTAGATGGTAGAAGACATATTTAAGATCTATCAAAGTCAAACTACAGCTGAACTTTTGGTTATTTTGCTGTCACAGACAATGCAAGGGGCTTATGATGTGGAATATGTTGGTCAAGGAAGCCAAGGTGTTCACACAGGGGACTTCATTACCCAAAACTCCCAGACTTCTTTTGCTCACCCCTCAGCAGGGAGTGACTTTGTTTCCCAGGTATGAGGTCAATATTGTTATGAACTGTTACTTATGTGGTCAATTGAACCCAAACCCCAGTGATCGGTCATGTTGCATTTCACACATAGGGCCTTAGCTGTGGATGCTTGCTCAGCTTCTTGGATCTACTTGCTATGAGATGGTTTTAACTTAGGACTTAGCAAATTGTGGGGACAGCAGGACTTTCTGGCACATGGTTCACAGGGATTGTTTACCCAAGTGAACTTTCCTGATCACTCCCAGGATGCTCCCTCCACTCAGTCCCACTTCACAGTTGGAGGTTCCCTCCACCCTCAGGTAGTTCTCCCTCACATTTATGTTTGGACATTGTCTTGAAAGTGTGCCACTCAAAGCCTTTTCTGTATAGGCATCATTTGTGATCACATGGTGGTGATAGGTTCATTCTTGAATTAGTGTCTCTATACACCTAGACCTATTACTACTCAAGGAATTGAAGAGGCTTCAAGCAAGTATTGTGAGGTAAAGTCAAATTAGAACTGGCCAGTACTAAAAGTGGGGTCCTTATAACAGGGCATCATCAGTCCAATGTATTCACAGCCATTCACTCAGTACTCTCAGTCCCTGACCCCACAACAGCAGCAGCAACAGCACCATCGAAACCATTACAATGGCTAACATGTTAAAGTCACTGGCTTCCTGAGGGGCTATGGCACCTGAAACAAATGAATACCTAAGGGTCATGTTTGGGCAGCCGCCAGGTTTATTCTTTCCATATCAAGCGGATCTTCTGTTGGATGGATGCATGCACCCATGCATTTGGAAATGACATGTCTTTCTGTGTGGGTGTATCCATTGCACAAATTCACTGGGGAGCTCTATGTTGAGGACTCCTAGAGTTTGGAAATGGGAGATATGCTTCTGAGCAGACAAGGGACATGGCAAGACTGGAGACTAAGAGGAACTTGCAAATGGAGCACAAGGACCACAAACCACAGGATGTGGCACATGGAACACAGAATCACACATGGATTAGGAGGTACAGCAAGCCAAGTCCATTCAGGGATTCAGGGGAATGAGCGGTCATGTTGGGCAGCTGGTCAAATATTGCCTGCGCTTTTGGATCCAGATGGAGCCTAGCTTGTAGAGCCCTTTAGAAATATCCTCACCTGGACACAACTTGTCAATGGAGGGTGACAAACCTGTTTCTGAGTTATAATAGCAGATTTCTGTTGCACTTTCACTTTGAAGCACAACCAAATGCAGGAACCTCTTCAGGTCTTGGTTTTCTTGGCATTTCCAAGGGTCATCTCTGCAATCTCATCCAAGCTGGCTGTTTTTCACCAGTGCATCTCAGGTCCCAAGAGCTTTTGGAGTGGGGAGTGTGGCACCCAAATACTCCAGGACAATGTTCAGCACTCAATTTCCTGAGGGGTATAAATTTGGGTACCAGAGTAGGTCTGGCACTGGTCAATCCAGTCTTTCTTTGTGCTTTTTGGGAGAAGCAGCTCTTGCTAAAAGTTTTGCTTGGCTAGATGGTCACTCTAGCAGAATAATGTCTTCATTTGGAAAAAGCCTGAAGCATAGGGAACTGCCTGTTCTGCATGTCAGGGTTTTTCTAAGTCGCACATTAACCTGGGACAAAGACCATGCGTGTGACTTGCTTTCTAGTGTAATGAGTTTTGTTGTATTATTGTTTTGCTGTGTTTTTTTAATGGAAAATATGTTGCTTTCCACCGACTGGAAATATCTAGCTACTAAACTTACACTCAATCCAAAAGCAGATATTATTATTGGTTCTCCTTCCTATCAAGCAGTCTTCTACAGGATGGGACCATGTAGTCATATTGTACTCTACAAGAATCATGGGCAAACTTCTAGTCATCTGATGAGAGGGGTGGTAGACATCATATCCTGTCTACTGCTGCCGTTGTGCTTTACAGGAGGTTTTGTGGTGAACAGCTTCTGCAAGTGCCAACTGTGAGTGCAACCTCCAGCCAAACAACTCAACTGTGGGCTCTGGTAGACATGATATCCTGTCAACTGATGCTGGTGTGAGACTGGTGTGCCTTGAATAAGAAGGCTATTTGTTGAGTGAGTTCTGTTTGCCAGTTTTGTGACTGATGATGGAATGATGCTGTTGTGCTTTTGAGGAGAGATTGGCTTTACTTGGTGGGTGAGTTTTGTGTGGTGGTTGTGAGTGAACAAAGTAACTATTTACAGTTCAGAAAGTGTCTGGCACTATGATGAAATGAGTTACATTTAGAGTGTAAATCACTCTATGTTTTGCCATGTCCAGTCAGAAGTAAATGACATGAGCAAATTTATTGGCTCTGTCTATAAGGGAGATACTATGGAACAATGTAGTTTTCATTTGGTCCCACATTTTTGATGAATGTTCACTGGGCAGTATGGTGAACTATGAGTCCATTTTTTCACAACTTCATGGAACATTTCCTGTTTTGTCTTTTGCTGGTTTGAACTTGCCATAAGGGGTAGAGTTTTCATTGGTTATGGAAAAATGGAGTTTTCAGTCAGTACCACATTTTGATGAATGTTCACCAGGTATTATTTTGAACTATCTTTCTTTTTGAAAAATTCACCTGATTTGGCTAATTGCTCTTTGTGGGTGATTGATAGTTACATCCCAGATTTGTTGCCACTGTAGTTACATCACAAAATTGAAGTGCTCACTTTGACCCAAATATTCTTGACCCAAATTTGTTGCCAATGTGGTCACAACTGTTTTGCAATTTCTTTACAGCCATTTACAAAAGCTGTCACAGTGGTTGCAGTTTCCATTCAGATGCTTTGGTGAAATCAGATTTCAGGTAAGTGACACCATCAAAATGGAAACTGATGGTGTTACATTTCACACGCTTTGGATTCACAGAAAGAAATGGTACTTGCTCCATTCAATTGAAAGCAAAGCAATTGAAAAAACTACCTCAATTCATGTTATTCAATGTTGAGCAAGGTAGATAGTTAATTCTTGATGAAGTTGTTCTCCAAATTGCTCTTGCCCTTCAATGCTGTACTGCATGCCTTCATTCTCCCCTACATGCATTGTAGTGCTTGTTGTGATTGTTGCAAATTGTCTTGTGATTCCAAATTGATGATGCACTTGAGTCTTTGTACATGGGACTCCCCTTTCGACCTCAACAAATTATGTAGAATGCCAGCACACAAATACATTAGGTATGAAATTCACATTTAATTCTGATTTCTCAAGGAGCTCCTTGAAGGTCTCTTCAAGATTCTGAATGCATTCTCCATGATAGATCTATCTCACATATGCTTCATGTTTGCAAATAAGTTCCAAATGGGAATGGTGACTCTCCTCCTTGAAAGGAATCATTGTTTAGGATATTGGAGGATAGCCCTTGTCACCTACAAGGTATGAAGGAAAGGATCTATTTGTTATGCCCCACTCAACTTCTAAGAAACACTTGTATTGTGCATGTTTGTACAAAGATGAGCTTTTCAAGACTTTGAGAATCATTGACTTACATAGGCAAACCCACATGCACATCTGTGAACATTTCATTACAATTCATAATGAATGACTTGGGTTACAATGCACTAAAACTTGCCCCGTCTTGAAAATAATAAGAATTACTTGTAAAGGCCCAAACATGGTCCATCCTGCATGGTGCTGCTTCATCCATTACCCACTTCTTAAACACTTCCTATCTTTGCATAATAAACCCCAGGGGTTGGTGAATTGGTGTAGAAAAACCCATGAAAAAATTAATGCAAAACTGATCAGCTGCTATATGGTCAGCTCAGCTTGTTACTATTTTCACTGTTGGCAGTGAAAATACCAGCAGTTATCTGACTTTTCTAATAACCTTTGGTTCTGGGTTTTTTTTAATGGAAAAACGAAAAAACCCTCGAGTTCTGGTTTTAAAAAAAAAAGATTTTCAGAATTTAAACAAACCTCAGGTTCTGGGTTTTCAAAAAACCTCAAAGAACTGGCAGTTTTTAGGAACTAACCAGCAAAGAAACCGGCAATTTTATGAAACGGTTATTTGACTAGTTCTTAGATTTTTTGAGAACTGCATTTATAGATCAAAATCGGTCTGAGAGTTATGAGAACCACGGTTATGTATTGGAAACTGATGACTCAATTTTTTGAGAACCAAATGAAATACATATGAGAACTGCAGTGAGAACCTCTGGTTATCAGTTTCCATTTCTGATAACTGGTCCATATACCTATACATCACTAGGCTTGTTGGTCTAACTCATTGACTATGCTCTCAGCTTTAAGCCTTTGTTCATATTGTTAGTCCTACTTTCCACTCTCTTGATTGGAAAACACTCAACTCTTCAACCTCCAATTTGTAGTGTATAAAGAGAGTTCATGTGATGTTAAGATGACCATGCCCATTGTGTCACTCTTTCTTTTCTCCAGCCACATATTTCTTCCTTCATTCACTCATGGGTTTTATTAAAAAAACTTTTGATATACATATACCTATGTACATCAAAAAGAAAAGAAAAGGAAGAATTAATCTAAATTAGAGACTTCCCCACCCACATACTAATGAAATTAATTAATTAATTAATTAGTTGCCAAAGCTTACATATCTTCTCAACATTCAAAGTTTTTCCCAAATACAAAAAACCCACCAAAATTTGTGTTAGTGTTTCCCCTTGCCTTCCTTTTGGATTTTTGTTTTCTTTGAAGGTCATTGAGTAGACCCAACCAACAAGCCCCATTGGCAAACCCCCAAGTCAAGCTCATTGGCATAGATAGGGCTGGCCTGGAGTTTCAACCCTGCAACTCCCAGTGGGTTTGAACCCAGGCCCTTTTTTTTTTTGGAGGTCCCAAAGATCCTAAAATGGGTTATACCAGAAAGTCATCACCCCCTTGGGTCAAAACATTTCCCCAGGTTCATGCTCCAATTTTTATTTTTATTTTTATTTTAATTTTATTTTTGGAGGTCAACCTTCTAGCCAGCCCACTATATACAAGAATTTAAAATTGATTGAAGGTTTGGATGTCCTCCCCCCCTCCCCAAAAAAAAGAGCCAAAACCAAATATTAGATAACCTAAAAGGTTTCCATGAGCCCACCCAAAGAGACTTTGAAGGAATAGTGGGGGAGGGATTGGGGGAATGGTAAAATGCTTTTAAACATGAGAGTCATTTGAAAGGTTTCAACTACAAAAACTAAAATTACTCTCTCTAAGTATAAATCTGATTAAATTGTGCACCTAGTCATCAATGACCTCATGTATGACAACTATGGGTTCCTTTCAAATATTGAAGCCATCTAGCTACTTGAAGGAATCAAAATTTGATAATTGTTGGATAAGTTGACATTTGTATGTAACGTGTGGGATAAGTTTAATTATTTGGTAAGAAAGATGAGATGTATCCAACATTTGGGTATGACTTTGGACAACTTTGATTCCGAGCTTTCGTGCCGTATATTTTGGGCCGTATATTTTTTCCCTCCAAGTAGGTTTTTCTTTTCACCCTAAACCCTAAACCCAAATCCAAACCCATGGGCCAACCCAAAAACAACTTTCATGTTTTTTGATAGGTGGGAACCAACAATATCAATTATTACCCACCTCTTTTGAGAACTTGGAATTGTCACTAATAAGAAGCGATTCCCACCTTCACCCAAAGCTTCATGGGGTGAAGTCCTCTTTCAAATGCATGCGACCACCACAAAAAAGAAACCTTGTTGAAGTTTTAACAAATGTCTACAAAGTTCTTAATGATGTGGCATAATCTCTCCCGAGTGCCAATTACACAAGATAATGACAAGTTAGGTTGATCTCATTCTAGTACCAACTCACTCTATTGGTCACTCAATTCATTCCATTTCCATTCAAAATCTTTCAATTAACCCTATGTTGATGTTCATACTTTGAATATATTCAATTTTTTAATGTATGTATGTGTTTTATGTTCAAAGGCCTAGTGGCCAACCAAGGGGCCCAAAAAAATAATTTGGGGGGTGTAATTGGAGAAATTTTGGTTGTCAATTTTTTTTTAGATCCTATAGCACCATTGAGTGTTGAGCTCACCAAGTTTGTCAAGTTGAGTGGTGGCTTGACTTTAGCTATTGAAGCAAGAGTCTTTGGTCTCCTTTAGGCTTAAATAGGGTGAAAGCACAATCAAAAAGTAACGTAACATGAGCCTTGATAGATTTTTTAATATATATATATAAAATATGAACATGTTTTTTTAATTGTATAAGAATCATATTGAAAAATTATATGTTCAAAATATGTATTTAAGTAAATTTCAAAAATACAATTAAATGCAAGTACATGTCAATTCTTATTTAAAAGTGTTTTTTAATAAGTAAATTATTAGATTGTTTATTTTCTTGGTTAATGCAGTTTTAAAATATATTTATGTATTTTCAACTTTCGCATATTATAATTGTAACATCTCAAACTTCTAATGTAAAAACCTTTGAAACTTTATATACAACTTATTATAAATTTCAATGAAAGGCATGATGGGTTGAAAATAAAATTTGAAGAGCTTTTGTCTTGATTTTCTTGCATTTATGTGTCTAACATATGATTTTATGAAAAAATTGCAGTTGTCAAAATTTATTTTTTTGTGTTTAATCGATTGGGCTTTCACCCAGTAATGTAGTTCAAGATATTTTTGCTCTAGTTGCATTATTTGCATTTGTACTTACTTTGTGGGGAGTTTGTTGGCTTTATTTATCCTTCATTCCGATCTAAAATTTGTCAAATATAGATACCTCATAAAAGGATCCTTATAGGATTTACAAGAAGCACAATTTTTTTTAAAGGAAGAAAAAATGATTTATGTGGGTTGGATTTGCTTGCACAATTCCTTCAAGATTCTACATATCCTTGCACATTATGTATATTTTGGATTCACCAATCTAAGATGGGCTTTTAAAAAAAAATTGAAAGTTAAAAAGCATGGACATTGATCTTGAACATTTGGCACACTCAACACTAAAGGACATCTATTGAATTAATGTTGCTAAAACTTCCAAAATGTAGAATCTAACTATTTACCTAGATTTTTAACTATTTGCCCTTTGGAAGGTTGATCAAAGAGTATAAAACCAAACTATTAACCATATAGCAAAGTTTTTTTTGGGGGGGGGGGGGGGGGGTTGTTTTTTTTTTTATAAAAAAAAAAACATTTTTTTGTGTAATTTTTTTTTAAAAAAAAAAAAAATAATAAAAAAAAAATATTACTTAAAATTTGCTTGGGGTGGGGGGGGGGGGGGTAGTTGGTTTTTTGTGATATAAAAAAATGACCTTTTTTTATGACAATTTTTTGCCAAAAGAAAGAGAAATTTTAGTCAAATTCAAACTAGAAAAAAAATCCAAATTTTTTTTTTTGGAAAAATAAAATAAAATAGTATGATAGAGAGGAAAAGGTGAAAATAGCACCTTCACAAGTGCATTGTAGACTTAGTGTTGATGTTCTTGAATGCTAGGTCCTCTCAAAGATGGGGTTGTAAACAAAGGAAAGGAACCAACATTGAACTCACCACATGATGTATTGAAATTATAATTGGCTTTATTTTAATTTATGGAGACTACTACTAGGGAAAATGAAAGATCGAATTGACTTTAGAGTCTTGAGGGGTTGTTTGGTGGTGGTGGTGGTCGGAGTTGTGACCCAAACTCCCCAAATTTTATGGTCATTGGCCCATTTCTACCATGCCCGACAACCAACTACAAACAAAAAAAAAAATACTTGGCCACAAAATTGTTGTCGACAAAGGTATCCCGTGACGGTGGCAACCCTAGAAATTCAGTTGAGCCGATATTACAAAAGCACAATCAAAGGTCGTGTAATCAAAGGATTACAAAATTTGTTTCCGAGTGCTCTTTCCTTCAACCATAAAACACTACTTCCCCACATGAAAGATTGTCAATGAAGATCGGTTAAAATATGAGTTAACTACGAATGGTGTCTTGGGTATCTTTCCTTCCGTGTTTCTCTAAAGGCTAAAAAGGCCATTTAAAAAAGGCCCTCCCTGAAGTGCCTTGAAAGGTGTGAAGGATACCGTAGCCTAGGGTCTATTTTCACATTGACAAAAAATAATTTTTTGAAAAAAAAAAGAATTCTTTTTAAAATTTTGAAATTGTATTTATGTTTCCCATGATCTATTATAATATTGTGCTATGAACTGTAGTGAAATTATTCAAAGTGTAGCTTATGATAATTATGATGATCGTCAACATGTGAACTTCATATTTTCACAAATTTTCATTTCACTAGTTTGAGGATTATTTAATGATCAAAGTCACCCTTAGTGGTCAGGTATCAAGAGTCAAAATCTCCCGGGCAGTTCCTCCAAACACTCTAGTCACTTAGTGTTTGCTTTGAAAATAATTAAAATAGGGTTTGGAAACTTTGGGTGCATAAATGATAAATGTAATATTCACCCTTGTTGTATTCGGCCAAGGGAGAAGAAGGGATGTTGGATTATAGATTTAGATCCTGATTTGTCCCAATGTCGTATGAATTGTAAGCCAAAAATCATAAATACATTGTACACAAAATTGAATAATATTATTACTTTTACTAAGTGGGATAATTCTGTTAATTCTGTTATTTATTTAGATCTCTCTCTTTCTCTTGAATGTAAATGTCATTCATAAAACATTGCAGGAAATAATCTCAGTTTAGTTTTTTTTTTTTTAAATTAAAAAAAAGGTCAAATAGGTCTAAATATCGTATATTAGTCTTATAAATATGCAGGGGTACACTACTCGAAAATGGTTTGTAACGAATTATGATTGACTTTTATTGGCTAGTCACAAAGGATTAGCGATCAGCTCGTTGACATTTCATTGATCTTGATTCCTCACTTTACATTGTTTAAGATTTCATGTTTATGAGTAAGCAAATCACTTGCACACTATTTTGGATGTAGTAGACGAGACTAGAGGCTCATTAATTAGGTGTTCATAGATCTCCTCTTACTCATAACCTTTAGGAATTAAGGGAGTTGAAAGTTGCAAGGAGACTCCACTTGGATCAAACATCCAACTTGATGATCATAAGAGTCATATGCAATAATGTAATAATGTTTTACTTACATCAATTGTGAAGCATATTCATGTTGAATAGGCCGTATTTGGAAGAACCCACATTCATGACACATTTGTGAGGTAAAATTTGTGATTTCATCCATCTTAATTAACATCATCAATTGAATTTGATGGCATGTTTATTGGGTATGGTTGGGTTGTTAATGTGTTACTTGTTAGTGTTGATGGAACAAGTTGTGATGAGCATTAGCATATTCTGATGAGTTTAATTTGTTTTGCAACAAATTAGTTTTGACTTTGCATTTCAATGTGAATGGCAGTTTTAACAAATGCACTTCACCAAAAAAAAAAGGGTTAAGAAAATTTCGACCTTTCACACCAAAATGAGAACATTAAAACATATGAAATCAACCAAAATGAATGAAAAGTTTAGACGTTTTATTATTAATACAAACAAAGAATTCTTTGATTTTTAATGTTGGAACACACTTTAAACATCACCCTCCAATCCATATTGTCAAACTTTATGCTACATAGTGACACTTGCATCAAAATGTTCAAAAGTTCTAACTTCAATGAAGTTCATAAAAGATTTGTGTTGGCTTGATTCTAAACATATAAACATTGATTCATTAGAATAAATCAAGGTCCAGTTTTAATATTTCCTAAGTTGATGCACCTAACTTGTAAGAAGATGAAGATACCAACATAGTAGGTGTTGGTTCATTTTAGCCCCTTGTCTAGTGATAGGTGTATTATTATTATTATTTGAGGGGCTAATTTTTAAGTTTGCATTTCCATGTGATGGGCACTTTCTTCCCATTGTATTTCTTTTGAAAGGAAAAAGTTTTTTTGGGCCATATTTGGCCTTCAAATTGCTCATAATGGATGCAAAAAGAAGCCTTGGTGATGGGGGGCGGCGGCAATTGTGGGTTCAACTTCTGGTTGGTGATGAGTTGTAACCTTAAGAAACACTATACCCACAACTCCTTTTCTTTTCTTTTTTTAAATAAATGAATTATTATTACCCTACTATAAGTAAGACTTGTTGGGTGTTCAAAAACAGCTCACCACACATTTGTTTTTTTTAAAGATAGATTTGGCAACACTGGGGCCTCTTTGATGCACACACGCATGCCGTTCCACCCCACATTCAGATACTTAGCATACATAGGACACAAAGCTAAGGAAGAAACAACAAATTGACAAGTTAAAAGAGTACTACTCTATAAGTGAAACAAGTAGGGACAATGTCCAAAATCACAAACATGATAACTATTTCAGTATAAACAAGTGATCATCATCCCCTTTCTTTATTAGGGTTTTCTCTCAACACCCCCCACCATTCCCTTTTCTAAAGTAGTATACCAATTGACATATTGCCTCCTCGCCCTGTCACCAAACTTACAACATATCATACAAGCATAAAGGTAGGTTTGTATATATTACTCATGGGCCATGGGTTTAACAATTGAAAAGCATGTAGAACCTTCAATGAGATGTCAAAAGATTTATAATTCTCCCAAACAAAAACCGACAAAAATAGCTAGTAGATGTGGGATTCCAAGCAACTCAAATTTTACAACAATCAAGTCATCATTATCATCATCATATATCATATCCAATTTTTTCCAAATACCATGGAAAATGAAGTCGCCGAAGAAGCCATAATTTGTGAGGGGTCAAAGAAGCTCTTGAAAGTGGCCAACAAAAGCGATCGGCCACCAGCCTAGGGTGAAAAAAATGTGATGAATTGCACCCAAGAAATGAAGCTACATAAGTAACTTACAAGCAACCAACCATGGACTAAGATGAGACTTGTTGGGTGATGGGTCAATGCCCGGGGGGATGAACAGTATGTTATAGAGTTAAAACCCCAATTGCTCTTCTCCCTCCCCCAATGTTCTTCTTTACCAGGCTTGCTAGTGGTTTCATTATCATGTTTTGTGGTCAGACTTAGGTTTAAGGAACCCATTTACTTGAATTCCATTCTTATGTTTTCGTGGTCGCACTTTGGTAAATTCTTGTTTCTAGCAATTCCTTTGCTTATGTTTCATTATTGTGTTTGTGATTGGACTTAGGTTAGGTAAATTCATGTTTCTTGTGCAATTCCTTTGCTTGTGTTTCATTATCATGTTTTGTGATCAGACTTAGGTTAGGTAAATTCATGTTGCTAGTAATTCATTTGCTTCTGTTCCATTCTCGTGTTTTGTGATCAGCCTTAGGTTGGGTAAATTCATGTTGCTAGCAATTCATTTGCTTGTGATTCATTATCATGTTTTGTAATCAGACTTGGGTTTCATGGTGAACTAACAACAACTCCTTTGCTTACAAGTGTTTCAATATTACCATGTTTTGTCTTCAGACTTACTAAGTTTGGACATGCAGAACAGCAACAAAGAACTCCATTGCTTGTGTTTCATTATTGTGTTTCGTGATCAGACTTTATATGTTTCATGCTTTTAGCAACTCTTGGTTTCACTCATCCTGGCTATTGCAGCAGCAACTCCTCAATTTTTTCTTTGGGTAACCACCATCACCATCGGAACAAAAAAAACAATCATGTTTGACACCACCAGCAGTGGTGGTGGTGGTGTTGTAGTAGCAGCACTAGTAGCTTGCATGCCGCAGCAGTAGTATTATTCTTTGGTTGCAGCTTCAGAGATGCATGATGGTATAAGTTTTCTAATTCTGCAGATCTGCAAATTGGTTTCTACAGAATTCTGTAGAGTTGGTTTATGTATGAATAACCTGTGAAAGACTCGTTGTTGTAGTGAGCTTTAGATGCCCCAAGCACGAGGTATGGCGCAACCATCAGGCTCTGCATGCAGGCCCTCGTCAAGATTCTCCATGAGCTGTACTTGCAGGATACCCATCTTGGGATGCCATCACATCTTCCGGTGCATGCAGCGACTCTGATTCCTGCACCAATTTGATGTGGAATATAGAGTTGCATGCAAAACAATTGCAATGAGGACGGACTGATCAAATCAATCCTAGTGTCACCAATTACCTGCAGCAGATCATCAGGCAGTCTGATCGACAGAGCAGCATCGAGAAGATCTCTTATCATCATCTTTGGGTCGGTCTGATTCCAATCCAAAACGGTTTGTAACAAGTGCATTTTAGCCGCGACACAAAACATGAGGAGCTGGCGCCGGCTGCAGCAGGGAGATCAATTCTTTCTACGGACTAGTACAGCTGCGTCGTCTTCCAAATGGCGGGCTCTGCTGCTGCTGGTTTCGACAGTCGTGATGGTCCTGACGACGTCTTACAGTATGAACTCTCATACTTTTGCTGATAATCATAACAGTTTGATCAAAGGCGAAGAAGAACTACAACAAATCAGCGGCACTTCTCCGCCTCTTCTCTCATCAAAAGAAGAGATCACAAGCGAGTCTCCTAGGACTCTTTTCTCATCGCACAGGTTCCTCCGAAGACTACCACCGCTAGGAAGACCGCCGCCTCCTGGCAATAGCTTCCTCATCATCCCACCACCACCACCTCCTCCTCCTCCTCCTCCATCAAGTAGACCACCACCACCACCTCCGTGGTCACCAGCGCCTCCTCCTTGCGGTTCACCTCTTACAAATTCCAAAGCTTCACCAAACTGGGCACCAGCAGGACATATTATAACTCCGCTCCCCGCAGCTCCAGCTCCTACTCTACTAGTAACTGCAACACCAGGTTCTTCTCCAAGACGACGCACTTGGCCAGCTGAATCTCCAAATTGGGCACCATTTCTTGCTCCTGCTCCATCAACACATCCAAGCTCTGGATCCTTTCCACCTTTGTAGTTACTCTCTCTCTCTCTCTCTCTCTCTCTCTCTGTCCTTGTCTGTGTGGGGGTGTGTGTGTCTCTAAGTGTCTCTGTCTGTCTCCCTGTGTCTCGTCTCTCTCTCTCTCTCTCTCTCTCCCCTTGCCTTCAAGGATCTGTACTACAACCCTAACCCTAATCTCCACTACAGAAATTGTGTGGCACCCTAAACCCTAATTTTGTGATCTGAAGTGCAGTCTTTTCGAACAGTCTTTTGTAATGTAAGAGAGAATTTTCCTTCTTATGGGTGTCATTTTTATGTGTGTCTTTGTATCCATACTTGCTAGGCCTAATTTAGTATGGATATGTAAATCCCGTTTAAATCAGAGTTTTGAATCAGGTTTATATTGGGCTTTTATATCATTCTAGAAAACTCAGAATAAAATGGTATGGAACAACATCTCACCCAAAATTAATTTTGACAACTTTTTTTGGGGTTTTTGGGTTTTTTGATTCAAGTGTTTTCCATAGAGGTACTACAGATACAGTTTTATTTTATTTTGCTGAATTGGGTGATCAGCACCTTGATTCACAATGTTAGAAATTTTGGATTCATGGTGCATTTTGTGTATCAAAGGTGTTGCTAGGTTATGAATTTGCGTATCTCAAGATGTTTTTTGTTGTTTTTCCCCCAAGTTAAGGACTTTTCTTGGTTCATGTTTTCTAACTTTGAAGTTTATTGTCCTTGGGCCCTTTTTTTCTTCTTCTTCTTCTTCTTGGGCTTTGAACTTTTTATTTCATTTTCCCGATCTTTGACATTCCCTTTAGAGAAGTGGAGTGCCCTTTCTTGTGGTAATCACATTGTTTGGCTTCTGGTAGGGATGATATTCATCAATTAATTTCATAATCTTGAGATAGAACATTGCCTTTCTTTAAGTGCCGGTGTCAGGATATTCATCCCATGATACACATGTATGGGGGCTTCTTCATCCCTTCTGGAGCGAGTGAGCTCGCCATTAACAGGTGCAAGGCATAATAAGGACATCTTTCCATTATGTTGTTGTGATCAACACTTTTGCTCTCACAGTGGCTTTGCATTATGTTTTTCCCAAGTGCCTGTGTTCACAGTCATCTCACAACTTTATTAGTCAAGCATTGACCACTAGTAGAAGATGTGAGAGTTATGAGACAAAGACTGACTCACCATACAATGACATCTGTCCTTTTATTCATGCAAACATGTGTTCCCAGAGCTCCTCACATGACTGATTAGGTATTTTCACAACAGTTGTAACTCTCCAATAAAAGTTGTTGTACATGTGTAACAAGTAACAAGGCCTTATGTCAATGGTTTTCCATTAAGCTGCTGTGATCATAGCACACTCTATGACATGTGATCATATATATAGTAGCCTAATGAAAAGAGACCCTAAGTCTTCAAGTACCCAAACTGTGTTCATCATAAAATGGACATAAGTGGATGTGTCAGTTTGTTTATTGCATTCTAAATTTTGGGGTGTACAGTTTGGAATACATTTCACAAAATGGAATGGCCACCCACAAGGTTCATTACATATGAGTGGACCCTCGAGTCCTCCCTCAAACAAAAGCTCAAGATTGAAGTACTCTTGGAATGTCAAGAATGCCTAGTCTACAAGTATAGGCTTAATGCACACTTTGCATATCACAGTTGAGGTGGAGGCTTATGGTTTTTAGCAAAGTGCAACAATGTGTGATATGCATCAATGTCACTTCCTGGCTAAGATCTTAAACAATATCTTAAAAGTGTCATCAAAGCACTTAAGGGTTTTTTGCTTTGAATTACAACACACCTGCATGCCTAGAAAATTCATAAGGTACTTGAAGGAGCCTTATGACATTCACATGTACACCTTCCACCATATGAACCACAAAACCTTTTAAATTGCCCCGCTCACACAAACCACCCTTCGATCAAGGGGTTCTTTACCATAATCCAAGTTTATATATTGTCAATTGAATTGTTTACAATTATATAAAATAAAATTTTATTCTTTCTTTAAAATATTCCGGTATTACGAATTTACTTGCATTATCTTTTACTTGCGTTACTTATACCTATGTTTTACACATTGTTCAAACATGTTGGAGTATATTAAACAATTATTTTAAGATAATTTATTTGTATGACCATTTTCATTTTCATTTTCATTTATGTTTTTTTCTACAGGTTATATTTAGCTTCGTTTTAAAATTTGTGTTTTTAAAGCATATGTGAAAACGAATTAAAAATAACCGTAAAGAAGGTGAATGTTTATCATTTTAATAATTCATTTATTAAAATAGGATTAAAACGAATTTATTATGGAATGCACAGTAGGAGGGTAAGTGTGCAGTATTAGTAAAGTTTAGGAGAGGTATGCAGTAGAATATTCTTAATGAATATGTTTAATGTAACGTGAAAGCATTTGAATTGGCTTCTCCTCACTTGATTGTAAGCTCAAAGCCAAATTATGATATAACCTCACATGAACATAGAAATTGAATTTGTGAGATTTTGCAAATACTTGTGTGAATTTCAACAATCTAAGCTGTGTATTCAAGGCAAAAAACATTTAGAAATTTTAAACAATGGCAAATTAGTGTGAAGAATTATGCAGGTGAAATGCCAATGAAACAAGCATAACCTCCTTTATTATCACAAAAAGATTCATTCAAATAAAATTATATTTAGAAGATGGAGACATGCACTTTTACATGATTTCCTGACATTGCAAGGTATATTCTAAATACCAACCAGAGGCAGTTGGTATAGATCTTCCCAGGTGCTCTTTTCAGATCAAGAGAATAATAATGGCACTCAAAATATTTCAACTATGATGACACAGGCTGAAAATATGTACTAGTTTTGCATCAGATAATAACAGTCTTTGCACCTTTTTTTCTATTACTAGCCTCAACTTCTGGTTCCAAAGTCATCAGTACTGACCCGGTTGTGAACGAAAAGCTATGATTCGCACTTCACACGCAGTAAGAAATCATTCCCATCTGCACATACTCAGAGAGAAATAAGTATGCCATGCATAAATGTGCATTTAATTTATCCATTCCTATTGAGTATCATCAAATCTTCCTCGTCAACCATCATCATATGTTGAAACAGTAAGTCATGATGAATGATATCAGTGAAACATCCAATCGGACATATGCGAAATAAACTTGAATCAGTTGCAGATATTTTCTGCTTACAAAAAAAGGATTGAGCTGATGTCACTGCTGCAGGTCAACACGGGAACAACAGAGTAGCATAACAAAAGTGACGGCCAAATCGAACACAGCACACAATAATGATCCGGCTTCGTAAAAGAGACAAAAGTACAAAATATAAAACATGATTGGCAGTAATGAACAAAAGATGATGCTGGCATGACATCTGAACCTGCTTACGAACTTAAAATCAACATTAGAAAAGGTGGTATGACATCACACAATCCCAAATCTGTAGGTAACAGCTACTCGTAATCACAGTTCAAAATTATTTGTCTTTCACCATACCACTCCTAGTCCAAAGATACCGAATACAGGTTTCCTTCGATCCCTAGAAAACTTCAGGTGTAGTCCATGAAGCAACACTAAAGTTACAACACTTACACGAAGGGAAAAAGGCAGTTTCCCAAGGTTACCACGACCGGGGAATACCCCACGATATCATATATTACAACATGCCGGGTGGGCACCTCAGTAGAGAATTGCACACGATTTTCATCATCAAGCTATACTCAAGACACCACCCCAAAACCTAGTTTAAGATAATATATGACTGGAACCTAACTCCAAGATTACCGCACGGAAAAATGAATTCAGCAATAACATTAAGCGGAGACAAGACTTGCAAGCCCTTTCGAATTAACGTAGCACAAAAACCAAATGGTTTTCCATATATCCGCAGTAGTGTAAATCCACGACAATTGCAGAGAACAGGAAAAAAAACCTGTGTGCCCTCGATACGAGACTGCATTGTTAAACTACGAAAATGAAACAACCCAAAACGATCGACGTTACACACTACATGGTCACTTCCCTTCCAGAAAGAGGGAGAACCTTACAGTGATTACATGCATACACAAACTTGAGTTATTCTCAGACGACGCCGGACGCTTACTAACATGACTTCCCGTTTGAACCAGTCAAGCCTAAGGCGACCTCCATCCCACTACCTTGCTTGCATGACACGGCATTGACCTCAGAAGTTATAGCTGCTTCTGCGATTCTTGCAAGCCAAGTCTTGAAGGTCAGTGCTGTAGAGAAGCACCCAGAATATCACAACATCCGAGTAGAAACACGATGAGACGTCAGACGTTGGGAGTGCCCATCACGACCCGTCAACACATACACCATCATACGTGTTGACAAGCCGTTATAGGCATTCCCACCGCCTGCGCCGACAGGACCCCAACGATGGTGCACAAGACATACAGGCACACTTCCGCCTCCAGGTACATGAGTAGCTACTCTCACTTGCCGCCAGCTACCCTGAAGTACATCGCTAAAAGACCCCAAGAACAACACGAAGCAAAAGTTTCACGAAGAAAAACACAAAAACAACATCCCAAAATAGTTACCAAAATAACCGAACAAAATCCATTTGCATCTTGTGAAAACCTTCAAAAATGTGCACAGCTAAGGAGGCACAACAGAGGAAGAGGAACAAAACCATAGAACCATGTACAAGACAGGCAAAGCGGAAAACGAAAACTCGGCAACGCTGTAGAGAGGGACACAGAATGGAAGGAAACTCAGGGAGAGTGAAGTGCTTCGAATAGGGTATAAATGAACTCATGTTAAGGTAAAGCTAGAGAGAGTGGCTATTAAATTCATCGCTTGTGGTTTAATTACGGTTTTGGTAGGGTTTTCAGTTAGTGATGTTGAATTAGGGCTTTAATTAATGTGCACAATAAAACACTAGGTCAATTAATTAACCACAAGTAGGCCTAGTTTTTGAAGACGATTGGCTATTATGTATTTATTTATTTATTTTCATCACTTTTGGAATTAAGGTTTTAAGTTAGGTTTTCAAAGCTAGTACGTTAGTGGTGGTGGAGTTAGTGGGGGTTTTAAATGTGCATAACTAAACCACGTGTAAATTTAATTAGCACAAGAATTTAAATACGGTGGTTATTATTAACCCTCATCACGTGTGAAAGTAGGGTTTTTGTTAGGGTTTTAAAGTTAGTTGTGTGGAATCAGTATTTGTTTTAATATGCAAATAACAAAATATTAAATTAGTTAGCAAACTTATCAGAATTCTAAACATTGTATTTAAATTTAATTTTGGACTTTAGATAAACATTGGAATTAATAAATAATTAACCATTTCAAAGTTGAAAATTTGAAGAAAAACTTTGAATTGGGGATCACAAAATGATGCAAGATTAAAATTTATTTTTTTTTTTTTTTTTCTTTACTCTACCATCCAAACCAACAAATGGATGTTAATGATATTTTGTCTCAAATTTAATAAAAAACTTGATCTCAATCCTTAGGTTTTTTTTTTTTTTTTTTAAATTGACAACTTAATCCTGAATTAACTCGATGCATGTTTTAAGCAAAAGTTGTATAATTTGGGATGCATTCATGAACAGCAAGTTCTTTTTTCAATTGATTGCATGCAAGCTTGCCTCTCTTTGCAGCACTGGCTGAAAGTACTAAAGGTGACTTGTTGTTGGCAAAAATGATGCCCAAATATGATGCCCCTTCAAAGACCCAATTGGTATTATGATGTTCTTGTTGCAAACCAAACTGGTGTGCGTAAGAAGAGATTGTTTGTAGTTGAAAGCATAATGGCTATGAATTTTGCCATATATATATACATTGTTTTACAATTGAAAACATGATGCTATTGATTTTGCCCTATTTTTTAATTTATTTTTCTAGGGTTTTCAAAGATGTCAAATTGACAAGAGAGATTGTTTGCATTTGAAAACATGATGTGATGAAATTTGTCCAAACAAAATCAATCTTTTGAATTGAGTAGAGATCATTTTGCCATGGTGAGCAAAGGTTTCGGATTTTAGGGTTTAGAGTAAGCCCTAAACCCATCGGCCTTGTGTCTTTAGGATGTTAATGGATGAAAACATGATGTTTTGAGTTCCCAACATATATATAAATATGGGTGCCCCTTTGTGAGGAAAATTGTGATTATCTATCAAATTTGGTTATTTGGAAAAAATTTGAGAACCTGCAAGTCAATGAATGTATACTTGGACTAATAACCAACGGGTATCTGTCCCTTTATTCTAGGAACCGCCTGACACTGGTGCAAACCAGGACTCGAATTTTCATATTTCGTTGGTAGCAACATAGCTAAAAAAAAAAAAGATGCAGCACTTTGGATACCCTAGAAGCTTCTAGAAGAAGCAGCCCAAAAGCATAAAAATCCTAGCTAGAAACTTTTTTTTAAAAAAATTAAAACTTATTTTCATGTAGAAACCTAACCCTAGAGTAGCCCCCCTAGGCCCCAAACCCTAGATCCTTTATAGTTGAGAACCGCACATTATGTATCTTTTTAATACCTTGTAGCAACTCACTCAAATTCATCTCCTCTTACCACCACTACATGCTTCATAATATTTCACCAATTTTTTTTACTTCAATCATGAAAAATCCCCCCCAAAAAAAAACCCTAAGAACAATTGATTATAGGGATTAACCCTAAAATCCCAATAAAACTTTTTTTTATTTTCAGCTTTTTTCCTATATACATGGAAGAAATGAATCCTATGACCTAAAAATTAGCTCCCACATAACATTGGTTATAAAAATTCCCAACACTTCCCTAACTCACCACTTCATTCCACATTCTCTCTCCATACTCTCAACCTATTCGGAGCTTTGTTGCTTCACACATGAATCCTTGGGGATATATGGAGCTTTGCTTCACACATGAATTCTTGGGGATAGATATATGGGGACAGGAATTGAAAAATGCCGTTAGATTGAATTCTACCTACTCCCACTAATGATGTCATCCCATGAGCTCCGTGAAGATGTACCATTCGTTCATTTGAAGTCACCATGGCATAATGGAAATGTATCCATGAATCATAATTTCTTAAAAAGGGAAAAGGATATATGATCAAAAACCTCCCTCACATTTCTCCTCGTCATGACATAATGGAAAAGTATCCATGAATCATATTGAAAAAAAAAAAAAGGTAAAAAGGATATCTGATCAAAACCTCCCTCACATTTCTCCTC
>Ga0116231_10004138_pt1 | contig 29563 bp, 20 predicted proteins | sample S1TSphgellanicum_2_FD_89695 | JGI IMG/M metagenome (GOLD analysis project Ga0116231, IMG submission 89695) | Host-associated microbial communities from peat moss isolated from Minnesota, USA - S1T2_Fd - Sphagnum magellanicum MG | ecosystem: Host-associated > Plants > Peat moss > Unclassified...
GGGGAAAAGAGAGATGGGGGAGGGGGGAGGGGGGAGAGGGGGGGGGGGCCGGGAGAGGGGGGAGGGGGGGGGGGGGGGAGGGGGGAGGTGTTGGTAGTTGGTTGGGGGGTGGGGGGGGGGGGGGGGGGGGTGTGCTCACGGAGGTGTATAGCAACCAATCTTGACATAGAGGCTACAATTAGCTTGCCAGATCTGTAAGCCTGATTGAGATCCATACAGTTCCTAACTTCTAGATCACAGAACAATATGAGCTTGTACCACCTCTATTTGGTCAAAGTTATGTCCATATGTATGTGCTGCACATCTACCCACCATCAGTGGCAACTGAAACCCCAGCAAGCAAAAAGTGATTTGTGAATGAGGGGAGATCTCTGTTAGCAACTGACACAGATAATAAGAGGAGGGAATAAGAGTTGATGGGAGGCTAAAAGATATGTGGTAATGGATTTGCAGGGATATGTTGTGTTGAACCGACCATGGGCCTTTGTACAATGGCTTCGAAAGGCCAACATTGAAGAAGAGTATGTATGTCTTCAGATGTGATTTTTTGTTGTAAAAGTTTGGTTGCTGTAGAGGGTTCATCTTATGTCACAGCCGCACTGCCCACTTTATCATGGAACCAGCAGAATGTGGACTGTGAGTGTTTGTCTGTTCATGCTGTCTCTGATATGGGAGCCATGGTGGTTGTGGTGGTATCCAGCTACATCATGATGGCAGAGCCAGATCATGTGTTCATAAAGCCGCTGCCAAATCTAGCTTCTGAATTGATGCCTGCTGCCTTTCCATTCTTCTACATTGAGCCCAAAAAGAATGAAGCTGTGCTTCGGAAATTCTATCCAGAAGAGAAGGGGCCAATTACCAACATTGATCCTATAGGCAATTCACCTGTTATTATCCAGAAGGTTTGATCAATCTCTGTCTCCTCATGACCTTTTTCTCCATTTTTTCTGTCCAATGTGTTTTACATGTTTAGACCTGAGTCTTTTCAGTTCATGTGATCATGTAAAATAAGGGCTGTGCTGAAAGGGCTTGAGATTCAATCAATAGGATTGCACTCAATAGTTCAAGAGTTAACTGTGTGTTCCCTTTCTATTTTAAAGGAATACACCTATCAACCAATTCTTTTATGCTTTTCTTTTAGATATGTGGGTCTTCTTGCTAGCCATAATGAAGACCTTAGTGTTCCAGTTTACTGCTGATGTTCATATGCATCCTAAGACCTTTGTTCAGCATTCAGTAATCACTTTCAAAGTTACTAGGACCTTTGCCTTCTTGCTCACCTTGATTTTGATTGTGGCAACCAGTGGTGTCTGATAGCTGTAAGCAGTTTACATGAAGTGCATTCCTAGACCTAGGTGGATAGCTGCAGCTTGTGCTGCCATTTGTGTAAAGGTGACAGTCTGCTAATTTGTGGGTGACACCCACAAGGTTATGATTGCACTCATTCTTGTCATGTGTGTTTTGATTTGTTCAGAACTGACAACATGTTTTTGTTGAGTTTCTCTCTGCAATGACTTTGTTGTAAGTTTTGGACATATGTCATAAATCTTTGTGCAAATTATGCTCTGCTTGACAGCTAACGCAGACTGCTGTGATATTTACTGTGGAGCAGGCATATCTGGAGAAGATAGCTCCCACATGGGCAAATGTCTCAATCAACATGAAAGATGATCCTGAGGCTGACACCACATTTGGTTGGGTGTTGGAAATGTAAGACTCCATAAAACAAACTCACACATAAACCTGACATGTGGAATTGATGACAGGAATGCTAGTTTTCCTTGCATCTGGGAGCAACTGCATAGAGCCAAAGTGATCATGATCATGCTCCTTAGTGAGGACATTTGTGGATGGTGAAGGATGTGCTTATTCTTCCCTTCAGCTAATTTTTGGTCATCTGTCATGTGGGCAGGTACGGTTATGCCACAGCATCAGCTTTACATGATGTACAACATATTTTGCTCAAGGACTTTATGCTTCAGGTGCATATTAGCATCTTAATTCCCACAACTTCTGAATTCCCACAACTGCTTATGAACTGGAAAGTAGCTTTCAATCCTGACATGTTTGTTGCTGTGAGCAAGTTCCATTAGCTGATTTCAAACAATTCTCAATTCTGTTTCTACAAAAATACAATGATGTTGGATTACAGAGTCTACATGTTTGTGAATTGTAGCCACCATAGGGTCCATAGAAAGGGCATTGAGCAGCAGTTTGGTGACTGTCAAGTACTTGTTATGCCAAAAGATCACATCCCAACTTCACATCATGCTCAACTGGCTCGATGACTTCAAACACATTTTTTCATTATCAACTACAAACACCTCCTGTGATGAACCATGGTGTGCCTATATTTGTTGTTGCAGCCTCCATGGGACACTGAATTAGGAGACAAGTACATCATCCATTACACATATGGTTGTGATTATAACATGCAGGTGACTGAAAGTTTCTGCTCTTGTTTAGCCATGTCATGGATGTCTGTATATGTTAAGCTGCAATTGCTGGTATATGGTTATGGAACTATTCCTGTTGAGACTTTATGAATCCAGTAACAGCTGAAATGTAGTGTCTCATTTCTAATAGGGCAAATTGACATATGGTACAATTGGAGAATGGCGCTTTGATAAGCGTTCCTTTACAACTGGTGCCCCTCCCAAAAATTTGCCCATGCCCCCACCAGGTGTGCCTGAGACAGTGGTATGTTTTGTTACTTTCTGTCACTTATTGTGAATGGTGGAAACATAGGAATTCTCTGTTACGCAGACTTGAATAGCATAATACTTTGATATACTACAGACCAAACCCTTCTGATGTTTCTTTGGGCAGGTGGTGGCAATGTTACAGTGACTTTGTGCGTGTGACTGCAGGTGACATTGGTGAGGATGGTCAATGAGGCTACTGCCAATATACCAAACTGGAAAGAAGGGGAATAGGAGAGACTCCCTTTGAGTCAGTTAGTGGTCTCCAGGTATGTCTCATGAATTTCTTCTTTGCTGTCCTGGGCAAGGTCACTGTATCACTGCACCCAACTTCCTCTGCTGCATTGCGCCTTTATTTTGTATTTCTGAACTTTGATAATTGTGCAATTTTGTGTAGCAGCTCACAAGCAGATTCATACACGAACAAGTCATAGCAAGTCAAAGCCAGTTGTCTGATAACATCTCTGAATTAAGAAACATCTCTTTGTTATCACTTCCTCCAAATCTATCTCTGTCTTTGCCTCAGGTCCAACTGCAGGTGTGGAAGGGAAGGAAATTGGGAGGAGGAAAGAGGAGGAATGGAATTACGATAGTGCCATATCTTTCCTGTTATGTTTCCCTCCTTTTTCTGTCAAGCCCCCACAAGGTTCCATAGAAATGGAAACAGCACCATGTGGTTCTTAACAGTTTTTCTGGTGGCATATAATAATGCCCGGTACCAATTTTGTGCACCGGGCACTCTTTGGAGAATTGAAGGCACTCATGTAGGGAGCATCTCAAGTTTTGTGTAGCTGTGAGTACTGGGGAGGATTTAAACCCTGAATCCAGATGCATATTAGGTCCATTGAAAACATATTATATGGTGGCATCTCTAAGCAGGCCTCTTGAACATCAACTGCACATTCTCAAGGCTTTGTGACTCTATGGACTGTCCATCCAGAAACACTTGCCCTTCATTATTGGAATTGCAAAAGTCATATGGGAAGTTCATATTTTTGAGTCAGTCCTTCAGATCTCAAAGTACCTTCACCGCAAATTCAGAGTTTCATGTAATATCAATTTGTTGGTTTTCTTTGTTGCAAGCTGAATCCTGCCCAAAATAGTCCCCAGCTTTGTAACCAATGATATCATGTTGCTTCTTGCTAGTGGATGATTTTTTTTGTAACGAGGATTTGTATATGTGCCAAAAAAAGTTTACTTGGGCTCTATGCTATTGTGGCTTATTAGTGGCAATCAATTTATTTTTTCTTCTCATGTTCCCCTATATTTTTCAATATTTCATCTTTATTTATTTCAATGCCAAATTTAAGTCCAATGATGAAATTTTTGAGGGATTGGTCTATGGGAGATTTTGTATAATCTTTTGTATGGTCTTCCATAGAAAATTGATTTTGTATAATCTTTTGTACGGTCTTCCATAGAAAATTGATTTTGCATAATCTTTTGTATGGTCATCCTTAGACACTTGATTTTGCATAATCTTTCATATGGTCATCCTTAAACAATTGATTTTGCATAATCCTTCATATGGTCATCCCTAGACAATTCTAGAAATGATTCCTAAAACAATTACTTCATTTCCAAGCCTAATTACCTCACTTCTTTCCAAAAAAAAATGTTTATTTCATTTTATGATCATACAGTTATTAGGATCCAATTTGAATAGACTTGGTAGCTTATGGAGATTGAACAAAACAGTTGTGTTTATACTAACATTTCTAGAGTCTATATCTCAAGATAAAATGCAAATTTACAAATGGATTTTTAAAATATTTACTACACAAAGACATCATTTGAACTGCATAAGTGAATTCAAATAGTATCAAGGCTTAATGATGAAACATACACAAGCAATGAAGAATAGTAAACTAAAAGAGCATAAAGTAGTGTTATGATCTTAAAATTGTAGTTAAGCTTTGAAATGACATGTAGCCATTACACAAGATACATATAAATTGACCAAATTAATGGATTTAAATCCGACTACATCTGTGCATGATAGATATTGCACATCTACAATTCATAAGTCAATTTTTCTCTTGTTGACAACTCACAGAAGGCTTTGGTATTACGTTCTCTTCACCACCCATCAATTCTAGAGAAGCCCCCAATATTTTACCATTCAACAAATGTTCAAATGAAATAAAGTCTTAAAATAACATCTTACTAGATGCAATGTAAAGTTGTCACCACTAATGTTGCCAAAGTTGCCAAAGATCTCCCCCAATATACAACCAAAAGTCCCAAATGGCAGTTGAGTTTCTACAAATTGATGCCCTTAAAGATTTTAACATCTCAAAACTTTCCTGTCAAGTGTTCTAGTCTAGGGAGGCCTGATGATTATCAAACAGCACATTGGAACAGCTATGTAAGACACATATAATTAGCAATCAGCACATTGGAACAGCTATGTAAGACACATATAATTAGCAATCAGCACATTGGAACAGCTACAGAAGACATGATATGTACATAAGACATGACATGGGTACATGATATAGGACACCATACCATTGTTGCAGAATCCAACCACATATGTCAAGCCCAAGTCAATCATGAGATAAGCAGGAAGTCAGAGAGTTGACAACAAATTAAGACACATACAATTAGCAATCAGCACTCCAGCTGTCCAACCCATTACAGGCTCAGAACTTCTTGGAACAGACAAATCTGAAATATTCTAGCTGGTGCAATGCAGCTAAACGAGTCTGCATTGGCCCTAACAGCAAAAAAAATCGACTATGTGCTTTAATAACCAACAAAGATGGTGGTTATTATTCACCCAACAACAAACATGTAAGAAGGCTGACTATTATCACCTAGAATACTGCCTCCCAAGCAGCTCAGTTCCACACAAAACATTTCTTCTACTTCACAATTAGCTACATGAAGGCATTGAGCACAGATAGTGTACAACCCTAAAGATGCCATGGTTGAATATACTCTGCACCACCTTCACTATCTGAAGAACCAACCTATCAGACAAACAACAATTCCCTTCTGGTCATTGCAATACAGTTAGACCGAAGGTGATTTTGGCCAAAATCAAGATCTCTAGAACCTATGTTGTCTTTAGCGAGCCAATGTTTACATTTACCAAAAACCTGTCTTACTGAGCCTCTCAAAAGGGTAAAAGTGTTCACACCCTTCCAGGAGAAATCAAGGTCTCTAGACTCTGACACAACAGTGTGTGGCTGTTGACATTCACCAAGAATCTTTCTCAGTGAAAACCCTGAATAGAGCTTGCTGCCACTCCCCTCTAAGAGAATAATGAGAAGGTACCTAGGCAGCACTCACCATAAATTTCCTTGGTACTTTGCAAGCAACATGTTTTACTCTGTATTATAAGCGCCACTTGCGAATATCCCCAAAGAATCAGAATTTTGCTGCCTCCAAGGCCTACATCTATGCAGAACAGCATGTGCCCTTTTTCTTATCAGCCGAGTCTGTGTCCTGACCCACAACAATGGTAGTTCCCTCTCCTGGGCCTGCAGTTGTTGATTCTTCTGAAGCTAGAGCTTTCTTGCTCACTATCCGGTAGATCTCAGTCAGGATCCTCTGGAATGCTTTTTCAACATTTGTTGACTCCAAAGCTGATGTTTCTATGAAAGAAAGACCCTCTTTCTCTGAGAAAGATTGTGCATCTTCAGTTGAAACCCCTCGCAGGTGCTTGAGATCTGATTTGTTGCCGACTAACATGATAACGATGTTAGAGTCTGCATGATCTCTCAGTTCCTTCAGCCACCTCTCCACATTCTCATAAGTCACATGCTTTGTAATGTCATAAACAAGCAGAGCACCTACAGCTCCCCGATAATAGGCACTGGTGATTGCCCTATAGCGTTCTTGCCCTGCTGTGTCCCAAATTTGTGCTTTGATGGTCTTACCATCGACCTAACAAGAACATAAAAAACAAGTGAAAAGAAGTTGGAAAAAATGTCCTCAACACTTGTGCTACATGAGCCCTCTGGTGTCAAAACTCAATGAACAAAAATTAGTAAGCACCAGGAAACCATCAAACACAAAAAATGTGCAGACTGCAACAAACACCCAGAGCATAACAAATATGGTGTGACTTAGTCTCCTCATACCAAAAAAAAATCAGAGAGTAGGTTTTGAATCCATGAGAAATGGCAGGAGAGGGATACCAGGGAGCACTTTAAGAAACTGACAATGCTTCTCAGAGCAATAGTGAGGATTACCATGGTACTATAAAAATGGAACAGAGTGAAACCTTGAATATGTGGGCACCATGGATTCCCATCAGGAGATGAAGACAGAATATCATGTTCAACTTTGATGGAGTAGTCACCCTATGTGCGAGAATACAAAGAGACACAGACCTGAATAGAGCGTGTGGCGAACTCCACGCCTATGGTAGATTTGGATTCCAAGCAGAACTCGTTCCTTGTAAATCTGGAAAGCAGATTGGATTTCCCGACTCCAGAATCTCCAATCAGGACTACCTTGAACAGATAGTCGTATTCATCATCAGCTTTGTGAGCCATTTCGCCTCCTCCTCCTCTCCGTCTTCTTGTTTCCTTTTTTTATCAGACGGCTGCCGCCGGGGATGTAAGATTATCCGCTATACAGCCATTCATGAAAAGCAAGAGGAGACACCACCTTGAGGCCAATATGCAAGGGAAATCCAACGAGAAAATAAGCTAGGAAGACATAGTTCGAACGTATCAAATGCAAACAATGGACACGACAGGCCAAACGAACCAAGGTTTCACACGCACGCACGCACACAGAGGAGAAATAAAGAACAAAAGCGTAACGAGAGCTCAAACCTGATGTACACAAAGATCCAAGAAATAACAATTCCGGCAACGAACGTCAGGCGGATTGAAGACGAACACACATTCGTTTTGTAAGCACAAAGATCGCGTTCAATACCGAAACCCTCGCTCGCAGATCCTTCAACCCTAAAAGCAAAGAAACGCAACAGAAATAATAACAACAACAACAATAATAATAATAATAATATTTTAACAAGCGGATCTACAAAGCCTTTTTGGAGGAGCTGTGTAGTCTCTCGTCTCCTCCAAAAAACAGAACGAGGCAGACCTCCGATGCTGCTGCTCCTGGTTGAGAGAGAGAGAGAGAGAGAGAGAGAGCACAAAACAAAACAAGGCAGAGATGGACGGAAGAAGCGAACACAAGTGCAGCAGCGGCAGCTCTGCGTTCCCTTTACGGCAGTTAACTGGATCACCGTCCGATTGGAGTTCCAACCGATAAGAGAGGACAAAGGGAAATAATAGAGATCATAATAAAATTCACACCCGCTAGGGAACAATTTTATTCTCTTCATCCAATTTTTTTATAAATGGATGGACATGGTCAGATTCATCCAATGAGTGTCATATATCGGGATGGACATGGTCACATTTCATCTAATGAATGTCATAAATTGGGATAGACATGCTTAGATTTCATCCAATGAATGTCATAAATTGGGATGGACATGCTCAGATTTCATCTAATGAATGTCATGAATTGGGATGGACATGGTCACATTTCATCCAATGAGTGTCATATATTGGGATGGACATGGTCACATTTCATCTAATGAATGTCATAAATTGGGATAGACATGCTTAGATTTCATCCAATGAATGTCATGAATCGGGATGGACATGCTCAGATTTCATCTAATGAATGTCATGAATTGGGATGGACATGGTCACATTTCATCCAATGAATGTCGTAAATTGGGATGGACATGGTTACATTTCATCCAATGAATGTCATAAATTGGGCTGGACATGGTCACATTTCATTCACCCATTGTCATAAATTAGGATGGACATGCTCACATTTCATCTACTGAATGTTGTAAATTGGGAAGGCCATGGCCACATTTCATCTATTGAATGTGATAAATTGGGATGGACATGGTCACATTTCATCTACTAAATGTCATAAATGGTGTGGAATGCTTTCAGTAGGTACCATTTTGATGCAAACTTGACCAACTTCTTATTACTACCATAGTATTCCCCCTTGGCAGCCATCCACACTAATAATTATATTATTTTCAGAATTGTTTTTTTCAATGACAATTTTTTTTTTCAAAGAACAATATTTAGATGAAGGAAAATAAGGACAATCTTTTAGAAGGTTTTTATTTATTTATTTATTTATATTTTTTTTTAATTCTATTTTTGGACATGGAATCTTCAGAATAAAATAATTATTTGAGAATGAAATGTTTGATCTTGTCATGGTACTATGGTGTAGGGGAAGGCCAAATAGAGAGTTCAATGGATGTAGTGAACCCACCCATTACCCATGTAGCCATGCCCACTTGAATGGTAAAAAATAGAAGCCAAAGTTTGCTAGCACCTTAGATCTAGAATAGTGATTGTCAAACTTGTGCAAGCATCACCTCTCTCTTACTATAGGAAGTGGACTAATATGCCATGAAGTATGTCAATTGGGTGTGTTTCTCAAAAATAAAATTGATAAAACAATCAATAGAATTAACATTTTTTATGATGTCAACACTTTCATCAAGGATTATGAAATAGATTGAAACGTTACGAAATAAATCAAATCAAATTTTTGTTGTTTTTTCAAAAATAAAATTGATAAAGCAAATCAATGGAACTAATAGGTTCTATGATGTCAACACTTTCACCAAGGATTAATTGTAGATCATTGTGTCATTGTTTCACTTGCCAAAAGCATATGCCACACAAATCATATCTCTCCACAATCCATTAGGTAGTGGGATGGTGTTTCCACCAACCCATCATCACACAACAAGAAACTAGGATTATGCCCCCATCATAGCAAGTCATGAACACACACAAATCCTTTGTTTGATACCAACCATATCTTATATCAACTTTTCTAGGTCTAGAAGAGTGTGAAAGTGAAGAGATTCTAAAAGGTTAATAACATTTTTTATCACATACAGACACCGTAAGTGAATTATCTTAATACTAAATTACAAAACTAAGAAATTAAATATATGCATCATGGGCATGTAATTAATTCAATAAACAAGCTAACTTTAAATTTGCTTAAGGTCATATAAATGAAATGCTTCTTAAAACCATCATTAATGCAAAATGGTTCAAAGTCTAAACAATTATGTAAGCACAAAAAAATGTGGAAGTGGAACTAAATGACTAATCTAACATTTAGTGATATATTGATTTGTTAAACTTTTTTTTTCTTTTTGAAGGTCTCATTCTTCTTCTAATTTTAATTATGGCATGTGTACACATGTTTTTGCAATCTACATTATAACACACTAACATGTCTTTTGGTTAAAAAAACTCAATTTCTAAAATTCAAATGGTAAATCGTTTGTATTTGTTAAGTTATTAATGATTTGACCCTATGGCATTTCTCCTTTTGGCATTATGAATGCTTATTATTTTTTTCACAAGTTGTTCAATTTCATGGTTACCTTTCTTGGAAGAATTTTTTTCTAAAACTATCTATGAATTCAAGTTTGAAAGGTTGTGTTTCCCTTTTAGAGATCCAATAATCGTTTCAAGTTCACTAAACCTTTTAGTGAACTTCCTATGAACAATTCTTGGCAAAGACCTTCTCCCTCCAAATTGTCAAACTAGATTGCAAAAATCCATATTTAACCTCAATCTCTATTGTCTTTTTTTTATTACAATGATTCTAACAAAATCTAATGTTCCTTTTCTACAAACACACTTGAATGACATTCATTAAACATTGTGCACATCAATCATTTGCAAAAGATTCAACTCAATGGTTGGTGCCAAAAGTTTAGATTATAAATCTAGATTGGAAGAAAAAATACAATTTTTTTGATGTCGAAGAACAAATGATTTTCAACTTTGAAAAATATATCTTAATATAGATGATTACTGTGTAAAAAGCTATTCTACATAGTGTATTTCTACAAATGTTTTTATTAGTTTGGTCTATTATAATCTTTATCAGGTTTTTGATCAAATGGATAGAAAACTAATAAATAATCATTATGATTTAGATACTCTTACTTTGAGCTTTGAGAGTTTTTCTTTTACTTTAAATTTGCTTAAGATTATATAAACTAAATGTTTCTTAAAACAAGGAAAACATTTGCTTCCTAAATGTTTTGTAAAGATGTTGATTTTTTTATCACTAACTTAAAAATGTGATTTCACCAATTAGGAGTTTTTTTTAATGAAATGATAATGCACCTCGATGTGTTTTGTTTATGCATGGAAAATAAGGTCATTAACAAATGTGATGTTGATTGAATTTGGATAAATCTTGGTTTTCTCATCAAGTTCTGCAACCACATAGACTCTTTAATACCTTCAATAATTGTTCAACATATTCAACTTTTATTGACAAAAGTGTCACTATTCATTATCACTTACTTAATCAAGCGATGGTTGATCCACTAAGTTTGAATACATATATAACTATTGATCTTGTAGTATTATGATCTTGAAACCAATTTACATTTACAATTTTTTTTTAGTTTGACTTCTCCTACCAATGTAAACATGAGCCCAAAATCAACTACCTCCCAAAAATATTAAAAATTCCTTTTGATAACCTTCATATGTGGATTTTACAATTCAATTATTGTAACTTAAGGTCAATTTTTTGACATTGACAAAACAAATAATTCTATTAAAAAATTAATTAGTTTTTAAATCTTGAAATTATTGAATTTTTTCATGATTTATTATGATAGTCACATGAATAATGAAATTATTCAAAGTGTAACCTATGATAATTATGATGATTTTCAATGTGTCAACTTCATATTTTCACAAATTTTCATTTCATTATTTTGGGGATTGTTTAATGATGAAAAGGGTAAGGTATATATATTTGTTGGCCACTCCCATAAATATAAGAAATGTTGAATCATGTGTTAATGAGGTAAATTAATTTCTTCACCATTATACAGTATAGATGAATGTCCACCTTTTCCTCATTCATGTCAACTAAAAGCTTGGAGTTTTTGAATCTCTACAATTGGTGTAGGATTGGCATTGCATTCCTTTAAAGTAAGATTTTTTAATTAAACTTATGTTCAACAAACATATTCCCTTTCAGTCATGGAAATTCCTGAAGGAAAGTAGATAACATTTTATTTGAAGGTGAAGTTTCACACTTCCAAGTTGAAACATCTTGAATATGTTAATGAGTTGTTAAGTGAACCATTCAATATTTTTTGTATTACTTATTGTCAGAAACAAATCATTTACATAGATGATTAAGATTGTCATTTTTCTAGCTTCTTTGTGAATGTAGTATAGGTTGTGATTCACAATGTTCCGAATTAATCCGTCATTACACAAAATGTGGGTGCAGTTCATTAATCCGTGTTCACTAGACCAATGAATTCATTGTTTTTTCGCTAGTCCTCATTCACTACAATTAGTGAATTCACTCAAAATCTAGTGAAATCACTTGGCGTACAAGGACAACTTTTGTTGTAGTGCTTGTTTGAAATAGTTATCAATTTTTTTATATTTCATGCCTTTGGTGTTTTATTTAAATGCATGCAATGTTTTCATCAACATATACACCTTTGAGCCTCTTGTTTTAACACCTCAAAACCTTCAATTGGAGTATGTACACCTTTTCCTTTAATTTAACATTAAAAAATGGGGCCAACACACATGGTGCAATATTCAAACAAAGTGCAAAAGCAAAGTTTGTCAGATCAATGAAAACATACCAAGATGTTGTGTCTTTTGCATAATCAAATTTTGTAAATGGCATGGAGACTATACAACCACCAAACCAATGGACATTATATTTAGGGGAAATCCATGAAAAAGAAGCAAAAGTTATAAAAGATTGTGGAAAAAATCTAAGGTTTGTGCTTCTTGTACTATAAAATCAAACAATCAAATATTTGTTTTTAGATGGATGCCAAAAACACAAGGGAAGAATTTGAAAATAATAATTATTGAATCATGTCACTATCTATTGGCATATAGGTTTGGTTAGTTTTAGAGCCATTGTAGTTCAACTTAAAAAGTTTTTTGACATTAGTCATAAGTCTTTGTAGTATCTACATACATACATGTTGTGAATATTTTTTTATTTTCATGATCTTCTAATGCATGAAATTAAGTTTAGACATATGTCAAATGTACACATAATTCAAAGATATATGTATCCTAACTTTGCTATAAAGATCTATGCTTGACCCTTTCAATCACGTGAATCAAATATTGTAGAAGTGCTTTTATTTCAATGTACAACAAGAACAAAATACATAAACCAATATTTTACAAATGTTTGTTGAAACTCTACACATGCTTTAACAAAATAACAAAAACTCCTTTGTTCCAAGTTTGTACGCTTGATTTTTTTTCAACATTCAAAATTAAAACTAAAAGATTTGAAAATTATTATTAAGATACAAGCATCCCACCTTGAACTTTACAATGGTATAGTATTCCTATTGAATGAATTTGATTCACTTTTGGAGCAAAATACTTGTTGCCTTTTGTTGCAGTAGTTGTTAAATAAGTAACATATCAAATTGTTACACAATCAACCCTAGGTTTTCTAATATATTCATTTGTGAAATTAACCCATCAAGATTAAGAACACATTTTATTACATTTCTCTTAGTTACAATATGGATATCACTAAGGAAAACATGAATTTTTTTGTGAAACAATTTTGCATAATTTTTATTAAAAAAAATTTGTGTTCAATATATAATCGTTTTTTATAATTGCAAAAATCTCATATCATGTGCTTGTATGATTTCCTACTTGCTAGAATCCAATTGAATAACTTAGCCTAGCATGGATCTATACATGTTCTAGATGTTGCAAATGCTTGTTGTTGAGGTTAGATAGATTGATCAAATCTTTATGGTGAGGGTGACAACAATTGGATATACCACATGTTTGGAAGTCAAAACTCAAAAAGATCATGGTCCACATACTCATTTTCTTGTGACCACAATTGCTTTTTGTGCTTTTGAAGAGCTTCTTCCGACATCATTCACAAATGTAAGGAACAATGGAAGAAACCATTAAGGAACAAGTGGAAGGAGGTTTGCGGCATGAAGTGGAAAAAACAAACCTCCTTGACACTCTTCATCTTCTTCTTGCAAACTTCTTTAACTCCTCGAAAGCTTGAAAAATAACCTAATCCTTTTGAAATGTTGATTTGGGCAAGGGTTCAATTTTCTTGAGACCTCAACTGTAAGATTATGTGAGCCCTTCTAGAGCCAACAAATTGGCTAAACCCCCCACAACAAACTACCTTCCTTATTTTAAATATTTCGAAATTTGGCGAATTTGTTCCCAAAAACAAATTATTGCGACAGAATATTCCCTTTAAAAATTTTAATTTTCGTATTTGGGCGAAAGTTCATATGTTAAGAAAAAAACGCTGATTGGGCCGGGTCGGGTCGGGTCGGTCTCTACATGGAAAGTAGTCTGGACCGCCGTTCTCTCATTGGGCGTTCGTTCCGTCCAACAAGTCTGTGTGTTGCAAATCTTCTGTCGCATTGTTTCGCACTCGTTTCTGTCGCTCGCTGCGAGTTCGGGGAGAGTTGGTGGTGTCGATCGGTAGCGATGGCGTGCTTGGCTTTGTCTTTACAGCCGGTGAACGGCCCTGACGTTCTCCTACAAACGTATGTGCTCTTCACACTTCGATGACATTGTTTGTTTTTCACGGTTTGTCATGTTCTTCTTTTGTTGTCGACTTTTTCACAAGATTTGGATCTCACCTGATCCGAGAGTGTAGACGATGATGAAGTAAGTTTCTACGATTAAGAATAGGCTCTTCGACCGGGGATTTGTTGCGATCCTTCCGGCATCTGTTCTCCTTCAAGAGCGAAGTGTGATAACAAATCAAGTATTTCATGTTTTTTTTCAAGATGTCTGAGCTTCTTTTCGGCTATTATAATCAATTTTAGGGTTAGGGATTGAGCTCGATCGACTTCTGCAATCTTGCAAATAAGTTGAGAAGTTGAATTTAGTTACGTGTGTTTGCCATGGATTTATATTGAAAAAAATTATGTGTCTTTTTTTTGTTTTGTTCCTGGCAGACGGGAATGGTTTCCACCTGCCAGAGCGGCGGTCGCATCGTTCAGTTTCCGAACCACGAGGGCTGAGTATGCGAGTAATAGGCATGATCCTACGGATGAACTCAGCCCTGGGTGAGTTGTGCTCCTCTTTTTAAGAAACCTCATTATGAAAAACGGATGTGATTTGAAAAACAAGATAAGAAGGAGTAATGTTACAAGTTGCATCCTTACAGGGGTAGCCATTTTTGTGCAATTGATATAAACTTAATATGAAGATATCAAACAAGATTCTACCTAGTGTACTTACAAATGGTGAGGCTAAGAGGAACTTCAGATGCTTGGGTTGGAATGTTCACAATGTAGGTGGGTGGTGTGGAGAGGAAAAAGAAAGTTATGAATTCAACAGGTCCAGTAATCCTGTGCAAGATCAGCTTTTAGACCTTGGACAACAGGTTATTGGGTGATGAAATTAGGGCATGACTTCTACTATGGACACTAAAGGGTCACAGAGAGGGAATGTCAAACTATGGATTCTCAGTGTGTAAACACAAAGAGGACTGTGCTCAAATTTCAACACTGTGGCAAGGTTATGGCATCCAAAAGGAAGCCCTTTTCCTAAAGCACCAAAAGGCCTTGTTCAAGCACCTTTGTCTGCCAATGTTCAAGTTACAATGCTGCTTACCCATGAAACCTTATGGGCTGTATGCTTTGTGATTTGATTATGCACAACACAGGTCATGCTTGTGTGAATAGTAAGCTAGCACATATCTGGAATGCTCATACAATCCATATCCCCAAAGTGAGAATATGGGGTCTGTGGCATCATGTCCACTCACTCAACGGTTATAGAAAGCACATGTACACAAGTACTATCTCTAATGTGGTTTGTATCAGTATTCTGATGCCAGTCAACCCTTTTTTTTGGCTGTTAAAGACTTGGGGATGAAGCACTGGCAGCATCAAGTGGACAAGTGGTGGTTGGCAAGGAAAGCAAGTATGGGATCTTCACCCTTATTAATGATCCTCAATATCATCATTGGGGCCTGTCACATTTGATGGACAGTTTTCCACCTTGGGTCTAGTGTCATCCAAATAAAATTCTCCTGCTCTTTTCTCATGCTGGATCTGATGTGTGTACACAGGTACCGAGTGATTTATCGGCTGGTAAATACAGTCTATGTGCTTGGCATAACAAGTGCTGACTTGGATGATGTCGACTCAAATATCTTCGCATGTGCATGCATGGTCAACCAGGCTGTCAGGTCTTTGTTTGTTTTACCCTTACACCCAGTTTTTCTTGTGGGCCTTAGGGGCAATCCTCTGCCCTTCTCTCAATATCACTGTGATCTTCCAAAGAATAAAGAATGTTCATGATAATGAAATGAATATAACTCTTCCAAAGGGTTGGGGACTTGGTTTTACAGTGTGGTGGTGGCAGCCTGCAAAGGTGTTGACGTTACTCCTGACAAGCTTAGCCGTAAGTACACAGAGGTGAGCATGGAACTTTCAGATTTCAGAAGTTCTTGTATCTATCTCATGGTGTCTCACAGTTTTCTGGATGTTCCAGAAATTCATACATTCATCCACGTTTCTCTTTGGTGATTATAGCATCCATTTCTGCTTCTTAGAATTCTTTTTTCTTGGCATCCTCATTAATGTTGTTGAACTATAATTGTGAGTCAAATACAGGTGTACATGGCGTTGGATGTGGTCCTCCATGGAGTCAGTGCTGCACGGCTATCGACAATACTGTCCACTTTTCATGCTGAGGGTGTGTCAAATATTGTTACATCAGCAACTGAATTAGAGAATAAATCTCGAGGGGCCGATAGCTGGAATCAAGTGAAGGTGTACCCCCTAGATCGTCTTTCCAACATTGAGGTAGGGGGGCCTGTTCTTTCACAAGCATCCTAAGTTGAGGAGAGCTTGATTTCACCAACATATTGCAAGTGATTGAGAGGCAACTAGTGCTCATGCCATCTTTCTTCCTGAGGTTTTCTCTGCTCACATGAATGCATTTTCAGAATTCACCTCCAAGAGAGCACTAAAGATCTTAATAATTTCATGCTAATTTCTTGTATTGTTCAAATTGCTGTGTTGCACTAGTCATTGGTTAGAGTTGCTTATAGATTGATTATTGGGCGGTTTGTTTTAGGGTTCTTGTTGGCAGATGTGATCATATTCCTGTTAACTTGTCTATGTGCTCTTTGTATGAGGGGCTGTAAGGTCCTCATGCATGTGAAGAAGCTATGGGAATTTGATTTTGGTTTTCTCTTTGTTCTTTTCCTTGGCTACAGTAGCTGATTGTCTAATATGCCCTCATGGTAGAGTAGGTGCTTTCAAACACAACTTTTGAATTACCAGAGGAAACCCTAGCAGCAGGTGATGAAGCAGCAGCTGCATTTGGGACTCCATCACAAACCTCTGGAACTGCTACTCCTGTATGTACAACAATCCTGTCCTGAACTTTTCCTGATTGCGGCAGGATGACAGAATTTGTCAACTAATAGAATTGATCATCTGTGTTCAACTTTTGAGGTCATGGTCAGGAACAGAAAATGACATGGTTTTGTAATGCTCTCTGGCCTTTGAACCAGCATTTAGTGTGTCCTTTCTTTCTCTAGAATCTTTTTGGTAAGAGTTTAGTTTCTGTGTGCAGCAATCAAGAATTCTGAATGTCTTCACTAACTAGGCTGTTGTTTTGGGCAAACTTTGACAGGCATCCCAACAGTCAGAAGAAAAGCCCAACACACCAAATGCGGATCCATTTGCTGCCAGTGATGCTATAGTTACACCAGAGAGTGATCTTGTTGGAAAGTTCCAGAAATCAAAAGATGCTCAACTTGATGTCACGGCAGGGCTTGCGGATCTGACAGTCCCTACTCTTCCTCTGGGTGGCAACAGTGCTCAGTCTACTTCAGTAGCCATAGAAGGTTTTGAAGGAGATTATGGAGGTGTTGAATTTGGGGATGAAGCAGGTGGGTTTGGTGATGCTTTTGAGGGCTTCAATGAAGCCTTTGGAGGAGGTTTGGATCCTTCTGAATTTGGAGCCACTACTGCACCAAAGGATAAAGCACCAGGGCTTGCTGGACTTGAACTTCTTGAAGGAGGTGGTATCAGTAATCAAGCTGGGAAGGTCCCAGGAGCTGCTGATGGGGCTGCAAAGCCAACAGGGGCTCTTGAGCTTGCTGGTTTTGATCAATTTTCAGGTTCTTTCAGAATTGTTATCATGTAGGTCACTTCCAGTCAGGATATTGATGAATCATGGAGCGTAATGTGTTCCCATTGAGAGAGGCCTTCTGTTTCTTCCTTTATTCTCTATCCATTCTTTGAACTGCTGTGAACTTGATATGATGAACCCAAAAAAGTGCAATGCAGTTTCCATCTGAAATAACCAAAGTTTCAATGTTGCAGGTGGCATGGTTGAAAAGGCAGCCCCAATCAAGGGCCCACTGCTCTGGCTTACAGAGGAGATTAGTGCAGAGTTTGAGGGCTTGACCCTTCTTCGTGTGGGGCTACAAGGTTCTGTGCAGTTGCAGACTCTCTCATCCTCTGGTTCTGGCAACAAAAGTGACATTGAGTTCTCATTCTCACTTGATGGGGCTGCTGGAATCCAGGTAGACCCTTAAGAGTACATTAAATTCAGTACTTGGAACTGTAGTGGTGAAATTAGTGTTAAGTATCAAAGCAGAATAGGAGATCTGACTGTTTTTTCCTTAGAGGAGACAACTCATCTTCCTGCATAATGCCTGGATTCTGATTTGATGTGTTGGAGCAGAGGGCAGTTGTGCAGACTTCAGTGACAAGTAGTCTGGGAAAGGGACTCTTCCATGTGCGGACAGCACCATCAGACAAGCCTCTGACTCTTGTGAAATATCGCCTGCAACCTCGTTTCACTCCCCTACCTCTACGGGTCAGGTAATCAACTATATTTGTTTGGTCACATATATAGAAAACTTTAGCAGCTCGATCTGGAGAACACAAGAGGTTCAGTGTTACAGACAAGGTTTTTGGATTCTTTCTCTCTCTCTCTCTCTCTCTTCTCCCCTTGTTAGAAATAAGCTTTATGTCCTATGACCACAGCAATAGCAGCTTAAAGAAGACCAGGGGAGCTTTGATACCTTCTAGGTTGTGGAAGTAGTTCCACATTCTGATAGGAGTTAGGGTCTCTAACAAGAGTACTGTAGCACATGAAGGCATGTGACAGGGATGAGATTTCTAAGTTATACTGCAGTCAAGTTAGTGTGGTCTACCCTAGTAATACTATGCTGTTGAGTAATCTGTTTCGGGTCTGGCTGAAAACACAGGTTATTCACAAAGTCGGAAGATTCATTGCTCAGTATTATGGTGCAGGTAAGACTTTCCCTTTCTTTCTTATATGAACTGGCTGAACAGAGTCACATTGCTTCAAACAGTCTAGGACATATCTGATCCTTATACAAAACAATTATGTGTATGCAGTATGTTGCCAATCCCTATCTGCCAGGTGTACTGAAGGATGTGAACTTCATCTTGAGTTTGCCATTTTCTCCAATTTCATTGAAGATGTCTCCAAGGTGTGCACCTCAACTTCGATTTGTTGTGGACAGTTGGAGCTACCTCCTCTGCTTATTTTTTGTTGTAGGTGTTTTTTGAGAAGTCTAGAAACATAGGTTAAGGTGTCTAGGGCTGAAATCCTTGAATAATTTATGAAGCCCCCCAAGGAATCTTAAGCTCCAGAATCCAATCCTATCCCAGAGATTCATAGGGATTTAGGTCAGATGTTGTACTTAATGTCAGAGCAAATATCACCCAATCATTCTTCTGCTACAAGATCACAGTGCTGCTTGGGACTGTGGTGAACTCAAATTCTTGCCTGCCCTGATATGGGAGATACATTGACAAAAGCCCAAGATCCACAATTTGCATCTCTGGGATGAGCTCTGGAGTCATGAGACTTAGAACAAGGGCCACACTGATACAGCAACCAACTGTGTCACTGTCCAAATAACTGAGCCATACTGAAAGTGCTTAAGTCAACTTAGTTAGGATAATTCCATTGACTGCTAATCTTGATTCTCTTGGGCTCATTGATAAATTCCTGAGAATCTAAGCTCTTGTTAGAGAGTGGACTGTTAGTTCAACAATCTGACATTTTATGATGGGGAAAATTAGGGGTACTCTGGACCGGACTTCCAATGAGCTGAGATGGCAGGTGCCCCACATTGAGGTGTGTGTCTTTTCATTATCTCCTTGGATTTTCTTCTTACTGTGCTTGAATTGGAAATCCTGTACCACCTGTCAAAAATGTATAATCTGTTCAAACCTCATATGTTGCTTCCTGTCATACCTTCAATTTTTAGCCTAGAATATTTCTGCTGCTCTTTCTTCTGATGCCTTGTGTCAAATGAGTGGATTACTGTACTATTTTCATTGAAATCCCAGCTTTGATAAACAAGGATGGATCATGGTCATGACAAGGTTTTATTCAAGCTGGTTATCAAGCAGGGCCATGTTATCTATCAAGAGTGTTCACCTGATATTTTCTGCCATTTGAATTGAGCAAGTGGTATAGGCAAATTTGAGAGCATTGGGAAGTTGGATCCAGTCATTAGGGACAATTTTCAGGTTGGAACTTCAGAATGGTCATCAGTTTGAATTTTCTTGTGTATGGAATAGGTGAATGCTCCCCCACAACGGTTGCGTGCACAATTGCCAATTGGACCCAAACTAGAGGAGCCAACTTCAAATGGAAATGGACATGTGGAGAAACCCAAAATTGTTGTAAGAGTTGAATTTTCCTGCTCTGGAGAAACATCACTATCAGGCATTGTTATCTCACCAACAGCTAAAGACGCACCCAATTTTACAGTTGTGGAGAACATTTGCAAAGCAGGTCAATATTTGTGTTCATGACATGGCAGTATGTAAATATTCTTCCAAAGTTTGCGACATTCTTCAATGTCCACTGTTTGTCTTTCAGGTAGCTTAGTCAATATAGCGTTAGATGTGTTTTTCTTCTCGCTTCTATGCCTATGCCAGTGACCACACTACAACACTTTGATGATATAGAAAGGAGCCAAATATGCCCAGAACACCACTGCATTATTAGCTCCATTAGCTTCTCATTGAATTAGAGGATTGGCTACATTTAGCATATCACCAAAGTAAGTCATCTTGTACACTAATAAATGAGCAGTTGGTGTCTATTATCCTATCTTCACTTATCGGGTCAGAACAAGATTGAGGTATACTATGCTTAAAGAACTGTTCTTTTGTATGTTCAGCTGCTGAATTCGATATGATGTTTGTTCTCATTCCTGTATCTTAAGGAAGATGGTTTTTCCTGGTCTGTTTAGGCTTAGTTTGTTTTTGGTAGTCATGAGTGACATGGAAGGTTAAGGATGAATTAGTTGATTTGACTCAAAACTGGAATTGTCAGGTGGTTACTTATGGTCGGGTTGTGGAATGAATGCCCATTCCTAATTTTCTGCTGGTGCACTGTACATACATGAGTACTAGGAGCAACTCCACTGGTGCACTGCACAGCAAATTAAAATTGGATGAAGAAAAGTTAAAACATGCTGGTTTAGCTCAGCAAAATGGTTTTGCTCAGCATTTTTTCTGAGGATGTTGAGGCTGGCAAAAGGCATAGCAAAAGCTTAACAATTGCTGTTGATTGGCTACATGGTTTGATGGGTACAGGTGGGTTGCTATTACTAGTCTCCCACCATTTGCAGTACCAATTTCTACTACGTCCTGGTATGGATACTCTTTTAAAACAATTCATACCAGCCTGGTCTTGGGTAAGGGGCCCAAGACTCTGTTTTGGGTGGTATGAGGCAGGTACATACTAACCTGGTATTGAAACTAGGATGAAACTGGTACAAAACTGGGATTACCTCAGGTCGCCACTAGGTTGGTACTGGCACAAGGCTGGTCCTGCCTGAGGTTATAGCAGCTTGGTAGGTTCCTTGATACCAGGCATAAGCCTATACACCATACCAACAAGGTCTTTCTCTGAGTGCAAACCCCAAGCAACTTAGACTAAGGTGTACTGGTATTGATACCAGGCACAAGCCATATACCATAACAACATGACCTATTTCTCTCAGTGCAAAGCCCAAACACTTCAGACATTTTTACTGATGTCTTTTTCGTCATGTATAGAGACTCATTATATTTGAGATAATTTACTTCTGTGCGTCTTTTTCAATTGCAATTGTCTGTTGCCCATGGCTTCTTAAATATCCAATAATTTGTTGCATTTTCATCAATGTATGAAGTGATCATTGGCAGGGAGTACTCATGTTGGTAATGTGATGAATCTTGATAGCAAAGCAAAGTGGTCTTCAAGCAGATGCGGGATCAACTGTATACATCTCTGATCACCTGGGATTGCAATGTTCTGCCAATTATTTGAGCATAAGGAGGAAACAAGAATGTGTTCTAAATATGATGTAAACTTGCCAAACTCTATTGCAACAGAGCAGTACAACCAAGGAGCCTGGAGCAGTGGAGATTCAAAAGGAAAGGGATATAATTAAGTAAGATACAAAAGTGAAAGAAAGTTTGAGCATCATGCTATATTTTTGCCTGCCTAGCCTATCAACAACCTGCTAGCCCTTACCTACATGGTAGCTATCTACATGCAGACACTTACTTTGATCACCTATTGTCCTACCTACCTACCTACCTACCTACCTACAGGACCTTCTTTTCATAAGATAGGTTACCAAGGTGAAACCCAACTTCAACTCAATTAGAATACAACCACAGTAGGGGATTGTACTCTGGAGTGCCCTTTCATAAGGTGGGGTGTGAGGAGGGGTTGGTGGGGTGGATGTATGTATGTAAGGGCAAAATGTAAGAGGGTAGTGTCCAGCCATTCAATGCTGCCATGAATGAAAAGTAAAAGGTTGACTTGAACATCCAACATCGTTTGATGTCCTCTTACTTCTTGCCTTGCTATATATATATGATTCCAACTTATACACAGGTTTTTTCATGGAAAAAAAGACCCAAATTTGTCAAATTTTGAGATTTTTTTCTCTCCAAGTAGCCATATTTTTATGATAAGTTCTAGCAGGTAGTCAAGAATATAGAAGGATTCTTCATTTTTCTTTTAGAAAAAAGGTTTAGTTTATAGCCAAATTGTGCTAGATTTTCTTCTAGACGATCATCACTTTGGCTGTATTATAAAATGGGAGGAAAAAAACATTGATAGTGATTTCTCAACTATTCTACAATAATTGTTCAATTGCAATTACATGATTATGCAATTCAAATTGTCAAGCTATAGAATCGCTCCACATTCCCTTCTACTCCAAAATCACTATTCAATGCAAATTCCAAATTAATGATCTAGTTGGAACTTCACATTAACTCCTTCATGGTTCAATTTGTCAAACCTTGGAGTAGCTCCCCATTCTATTCTCTTACTAAGGTTGAATTATCACTTATAAATGTAAACCTCTAACCAAGTGTTGAATTCATTTTTTTTGTTATTCATATTTTCTTTTACATGTGTAGACATCCTGAACAATATGCAACATTGGAAGAAAACAATAGCATAAGAAATGTGGACACAAGAATGGCATGGTCATGTATTACGAATATTAAGTGGTTTAATAGACTTTCCACAATGTTTGCCCATCGCATTTCTTTATATAATGAAAGGGCTTATGCATAAGGGTAGTTTGCAAACAATTTTGTATACCTTGTTCATATAAAATTCAGTAAAAAAAAAGGGTTTGAATGACAACTTATAGTAAATGAAAGCAAGCAAGTAGTTCACAACATCTATCATGACAATTCACTTTCTTTAACAACTTTTATCAAGAAGAAGCATACCACCTCCAAAATTCAATTCAAGTAGTGTCAACCATGGATGATGGAATCATCATCATTACATCTCATGACAATGAGTATGTCAATGGTTGAGGCTCAAAATCACCACTTAGGATCTTCAAAATATCAAAATTTTAAATTACAAAAATAACAAAAAACTATAAACAAGAGGAACAATCACATATGGAAGTTGATTTGAGATCTAAAAATATATAGTTTCATGATATTGCAAGATTCCATCAATTGTTCTATGATTTAAGCAAGAGCCTTTTGTTTTAACCTTGTCAAGTTTTCATGTTTATTTTAATTGTGAATTATGTCAAACTTGAAGGTATTCAACAATATGATTATGAATATTTTTTAAACATAATCTAAAATCAATCAAATGAGTATTTTGATTCAAAACATTGTCTTTTACATTAAAATATGGATTTTAAGGAGCAGGTTGAAACCAATGTTGCTTAGTTCTTAGGTTTTTAAAAAACTTATTGGTTCCATTTTTTCAAATTTTCATTAAAATGAAGAACAATTAGTTTTTGTTTTTTTTATTTGTTTAGAAAAACAAAACCCATTGGTTCTAGTCTAGGTCAAAAATAAATTATCACCAATTTTTAGTTCTAATGGTTCTTATCTTGATAAGACCCAATAATTTGGGTTTTAGGGTGTAAGGATGTAAATATAATTTCATGTAACCCTTGTTGTTTACACCATAGATACAAGAATTGAACACATGGATCAAGTTTCCATTTTTTCTAGTAATTCATGAATTTCTTGTCCATCATTTTATGTCTTGCCAAACCTTCCAAGTTTGCTTTAAAACATCCATTGTAACCCCATTGACTACTATGTTCCCCATACTTGAGATCAACATATTAATGGTTTAATTAACCTTCCTTGAATGCACACATTGGTTTCCATACTCAATTTTGACAATCATGTAAGCAAAAAGAAAATGGTTAAGTTTATATTGTTTTTGCAATAGTAGACATAGAGGATCCTAGAGTAGCCTACCTACTATTTACACGTAGGAACTAGAACATACCAAATGGGCCATAAGAGTTGCTCAATTAGTTTTGGAGTAGGTTTTTCACCACCCCAAAAATTGCTAGATTGGTTTTTGAAGCAATTTTTAAACTCCCAAAAACCATCAATTTAGGTTTTAAGAATTGAAATAAGTTGCAAAATTGGGAACAAGTAGCATTGGTTGAGATGAAGGAAAAATTGAATTTTAAAAAAAAAAAAGTGATTTGAGGCACTTACTTTTCAAAGTTAAGTGAAACTTGAATTTAGGCAAAGTCATCTACATATGTTGTTTATAGGTCTTGTGTTTTCAAAGCATGAACAAAACAAACACTTCATCATCTATTTGAAAGTGGCTTACAAGTTTAAATTTGCATTGTTTGTTTCCATTTTGAGTTGTGCATCTAAACAAGTTTACATCTTTTTTATCATTATAACCTTGTCACCAAAAACTTGGAAAACATGGTACAAATGTGTTACATGAAAAAAACATAGTCTCGAAAGCTTGGGACCCATGCTACAAATGTGTTGGGTGAAAAACAAAATAATCTAGGAAGTTTATTAACAACAATGGAATTAACTATGAGTTTGCACTAAATAAGTATGAACACATCACAAGGTAAAGCAAAACATGGCTAATCATATTTACAAGACTACATAAAAAATCATGCGAACAAAGATCTTAAAGGTTCATAATGGAGGATAGTGCAACTTCTTAATGTGGTAAGCCTCTCAACATGACCCAATCAAAAAGAGAAATCGGGTCCAAACAAGATCAAATGAACTAATGTGATCATTTTATTTTAAGGATATATAACCTCTTTGTCACCAAAACAAAAAAGTCGTAAATTTTTTTGGATGAAATCTTTTGCAACTTGGATATGAATACATTCAAAGGAGTCAAAAACCATGTCCAATAATGGTGAAAACTATAAACTCTTTTACACTCTTTTTTTTGACATTTTAAAGTTATGTTAATCATTTCAAGTTGTGTTAAATGACTAATATGAATGTTGAAGAATCCAAATTAGAAATTTATTAAATTTAATTTTGGGTGTTGGTTTTAGTTAATCTTTTGAACTTGAACAATAAATGTGTCAAAAGTATTCAATTTTGTAAAATATTAAGGTAAAGGACTCTTTTCATCAAAAAAATTTGATAGCAAAAAAAAAAAAGATGATAATAACCTATTACCCACATTCAAAAAACACTCACAATTTAAAAGTTATGGAATTTGAAATTTTTAATAATTCAAAATATGTTTCAAAGTCTCAAGTTTTAAGAGTCTTTTACCACATATGATGGGGGTGTATGCACATGACATATAAGACAAAGTTATAGTTTATGATATAAGAAACAAAAATCTAAAATGGTTAACTTATTTTTTTATGATTCAAAATTATGACAAATTTTCAAAACAAAACATAGAATTTGACAAAAATCTACACATTTTGAGAAATTCACATTATTTAACAATGATTAACACAAGTGACATGTGATATATTGGGAGAGTCATATACAATTTTAATAACAATTTGCAAAGGTTTCATTCAAAAATTCTTTGATATGAAAAAGTGAAAAAGACTAAAAATGATTCACAATCCTTTTATTAAGTACTCCCATTGGCTCCTTTGAACATATTTGCACCCACTTATTATTAAAAATACTTGCAGTTGTCCAAATAATTAATTGTTGTGTATTAATTATTTTTGAAAAAATGTGGGATTTATAAAAGTGTGTAGATTTAATGAAATTTTACATTTTATCTTGAAAATTGATCAAAATTTTTAGTCATACGAAAATATGTTAACTATTTTAACGTTTTTTTTTTGAGTTATAAACTATATATATTTTTAAAATTATACATACATTACATTCCATTTGCATGTGGTGAAGGATTCTTGAAATGATGAGATTCTAAAGCCTAAATTGAGTTTTTGAAAATTTCAAATTTCATATTATTAAACTTGTGAGTGCCTTTTGAGTTTGAGTAATAGGTTAATATCATTTCATTTTACTATCAAATTTTCTTTACTAGGAGAGTCCTTAGCCTAATCCTCTACAAAAATGTCCTTATTTAACATGAATTTTAAATTTTAATTTCCTAACATTCATATTAATCATTGAACACAAATTTCCAATATTGAAATAGTTTTTGCATAATAATGCATAAGTACATGTCTAATATGTGATGATCATCACTATGATCTAACATGGTTTTTTGGCTTGTTTGAACTTGTTTGGAGCCAATTTAAGATGATCAAACTGTATAAAGGGGTTTTGAATTCTTTTGAAAAATCCACCATAGATGTTGGTTTGAAAGAAATTTGGGATAATAATGCAAGTGGAAGGTATTGAATTAAAAACAATGCATGTGATTCCTCTTCAATTTGTTAGGTGTGTTATGTTAAATTGTTTGGTTAAATCTTGATTAGGTTAATCTTAATTTAAATTAGTGCAACACATTGTGGTTTAGTTTAGAACTAATTCATGTGTGAACATGGTTTGAGGTATTTCATGTTTGGGATATAATTTCAAGTTGTGTGTTTCAAATCACTTTTGGTGATTTTGACATTCTAGAACAGACAAATTTATTGCAATAAGTTTTTCTATGTTTTATGCAAGTTTCATTGTGGCACATTGTTTTTTTGTGTATTTCACTTCTTGTTTGGGCTTAGGTTCCTATTGTTTGTACGCAAATCATATTGAATCATCAAAATTTTGAATGTGATACATCATTTAAGATAGTTCTATGTTATTGGTATGTGTGGTCAATAATAGTCATAAACAACAACATGGTAGTGCACAACATATTTGTTAAAAAAAAAAACATAACTCTATTAGGACAATTGTATGAGAACTTACACATCAAGGATTTAAAAATGATAAAATAAACAAGAGGTGTCAAAGGTAAGGTGATACTTATATGATTTTTCTTTTTTTTCATCACAAATAGGTCATAGTCAATAACTTCACTTAACAACACCCTTTACCTCTACATTTATCACAAGTCACAACAAATAAAATGACAAAAAATAAAATAAAATATTACCTTAAAAGGTGAATGGCAAAAAAATTAAAAAATTAAAACAAAAAAATATAAATAAATAAATAAATGTATATATATAGGATTACCCCATGTCACAATTTGTACAATGAAACAACAAACAAAAGAAAACACATTCAAAATATCTAAACCTTAGTTTTTCATTGAATTTTCACAAAAACTTCAAACCTATTTTTTACAATGTTATAGGCTGTAAGATGTTTCTCTCAACATTGAGAACCCTTGTTAAGTTCAAGAGCAAGGCTTTTTCAAGTAGAAAATTAATTGTCTAGGTCCTAAGATAGTTATTTCGCATATTATACCTCATAGTGTGACCTATGTCATTGGCCCAAGTGTGAACAAGACTATATAACGACTCCAAGTGCGAATAGGACTTTGACCATCTAAATCCCAATTATGAAAAAAACTATTTTAAAGTTTAAATGAATTTCTAGTTTTGAAAATTACTCAACATTCAACATCTTTCCCACCTTAGGTCTAAAAATTATATAATAACCTACACGAAATCCCACTCATCAAGAACTTTCCAATAATAGCAATATCATGCCTCAATTTCCCAAGCAATTTTTAGTTTTGATGTTTTTGAAATTTTTTTGAAAAAATTGTTCAACATTCAAATAACTCTTGCACCATAAGTCTAAACATTACTTGAACAAGGCCTTCTATCAATACCAAACACTTCACGGTTTGTGAGATCTCAACATGAGAAACAAAACAAACAAACTACCTTCATAGATAGATAGATAGTTGTTGATAAAGGTCCTAGGGAACAAACTAGGAACTAGACTCAAAAACTGGCCCAAAAGCAAGTACCAGGTCAACACGAATGCTAACCAATATTGTACATCTTCGAGACCCATTCTCTCCAATCTCTTGCTTTAAACTAGTCGACAATTTTTTAAAATTTTGTGTTGTTTAAGACACATGAAGAGAAGCAAAAATAAAACCAAACCCAATGCAAACCAAGTTGGGATTCATCCACAAAATGAGTCAAATAGGATAACCAAAAAGACTCAACCCTAAACCCTACACTTGTCTTTTCGACCTAGCTTGTTTGTTCTAAGTTAAACTCAAACATCTCTTGCACAAGGCAAGACACAAACTAGCAAGACATGATCAAGTGCTTTAAGGGAAAAATGAAAAAGAGACAAGATAAGAAAAAAAGGGTCAATGATTGTGTTGAGGTGTATGCAAGTGTGTCCATATGAAGGACCTTTTGGTGTACATTTTCATTGGTAATCCATTGTTAGGTTGCCAACATATGCAATGAATTTTAGACAAGTTTATGTACTTAAGGGGTTAGGGGGGGCGGCCACATTCCCTCACAAATGGCAATAGTTGGGCAAACTGACCATTATATGATTTTGATCACCATGCAATGGTTCACAATTTTTGGGGGCGGCGGGGGTGGGGTTTTGATGATGTGTAGAATTTTAAGTGGTTTTCATAGATTGGAACAATTGCAACTTGTAAGTGTGCATTTGCATGGAGGAAAAAAAAAACCTTCTTTGCATGATCAATTTTTTTGTTTGTAGTGTTTGGAAAGAGTCCACTCCATGACTGATTTTGCATGCATGTGTAAAAGACCAATTGAAATCCTTTCTCCCCTTTTTCTTTGGGGGTTATGCATCTATGGATACCAAGGTTCTATTTTATTTCTATTTTTATTTTCTGAAAATTGTGCAAATGCCCCCGCACTACATGGTGAAATTTTTGAAGGAAAAAAAAAAGAAAAAAAGAGAAAAAATTAGAGAATTGAGATGGGAAATCTCTAATTGCGGTTTTGCTATTTGCAAATTCCAGATTCAGCTTTTTTTTTCTTATGCTGTGGATTTTTTTCCTTCTTCTTCACCGTGCCCAAGTTAGGTCTCCTAGAACCCCACACGACTCCTCCATTTTGGCTCCTAAGGGGGGCTGAAATGAGGCAGAAAAAGGCCTCTTGAA
>Ga0116231_10004139_pt1 | contig 29563 bp, 25 predicted proteins | sample S1TSphgellanicum_2_FD_89695 | JGI IMG/M metagenome (GOLD analysis project Ga0116231, IMG submission 89695) | Host-associated microbial communities from peat moss isolated from Minnesota, USA - S1T2_Fd - Sphagnum magellanicum MG | ecosystem: Host-associated > Plants > Peat moss > Unclassified...
AAAAAAAAAAAAAAAAACCCAACCCAACTCTTTCAGTTGTTGAGAAAGAGACAGGATGAGTGTAGCTAAGTCCAAAAACCCCAAAATAAAAAATATAAATTTAAAACACTAATATATATTAATCTCCGTTGCGCCGCGTCTGTATTCCACTTTTTCTCTGCCCCCTCAGAGTAAACAGACCATGACAAGACGAATGGATGACTGGATGGATGGACGGATGAATGATGAGACAGATGGATGAAATGATGCTTCATGACGTCCTTTACTATATGTAATTTGACTTTTCAATGATAATAACTATTCAAAATTCAATATCTCCCACACCTTAGGTTAAAAGTCTCCTTTATTAAATCCTACTGACAGTTATGAAACTAGCTTTATGTACCCCTACTCATCAAGGGCTTTCCAACAATACCAAGAGTGTGGCAAGAGATGCCATGGTTTGGGAGATCTCAACATGATACGAAAAAACAAACAAAACAATCAAATTACCTTCCTTCATAAATAGACCAAAGGAGCATGTGTTGTTGGCCAAGTGTGAACTCATTACGCAACTAAATTTTCCTTTCAAAACCATTTTTATAATTTAATTGAATGTTTAACAACAAAAATATTCAAATTTCAATATCTCCTACACCTTAGGTCTAAAAAACTCCAAATCACCTTCATTAAATCCTGCTCACTAAAGGCTTTCCAACAATACCAAGAGTACACCAAATTCCCCTAAACTTTTAGTTTTGATTTAAATGAATTTTCAATGAAAAAATTACTCAATATTCAATCACTTCTCACCATAAGTCAAAGGATTAGGAAACCAACTTGGTGTAGCCCTTTCTCATCAATGGCACCAAGAGCATGGCAAGAGGTGGTGTAATTTGGTCTCCTCATTGTGACAAACAAAACTACCAAATTACATTCATTCATAGATAGATTCCAAGTTCTTCAGGGTTTTTTTCCCCTTCAATATTGTGACAATCATCCATTGCACACTAAAGATGGATGAAATCACATACATAGTTACCTCACACATAATCATGACCCAATGCCTATTGTTGTAGGAAAAAACATGATATTCTCTTATAGTCAAAAAATTGATAATATACAACCTGGGGTTTTCTGTTCCATTTTTTTAATTGGAAATTTTGGCGAAATTTTCCATAAAATAGCAAAATTAGTCAAATTTAAACTAGAAAAAACAGAAAGTTCCAAAAATTTCCCAATTTTTTTTGTTGGAAAAATATCAATGTGATACAACTACTTCTCTGCTTTTATGCTATTAACTTTCTCTATCAAGTTATGAGCTTGAATGAACACCACTAGAAAATGGCATGTATAGTAGTAAAATTTTGGAAATATTTCTATAGCATATTCAAGCCTGGGTCTAGTTGCAAAATATTAATTTCTTCTGCATGGGTTTAGGGTTTAAAACTTGAAATTGTCTAACCCACCAACCTCCTATTTTTACCTTTTTATTTATTAAGTACCTCACAAAGGAAAATCTCCTCTTGACCTCTGAACTCTTAACCCTTAAATGTCATGGCAGCAAGAATGGGGCCAGAATGGGTCCTGGACAAAATTCCACAGGCCATTTCGGGCAGCTCCTTAGGAAAGGGAAAAAAAAAAGCAACTTGGTGATCAGGTAAGCCTCCCCAAAGGCCTAGATAGACTTAGTGCCAATGCCTTTATTTTATGGAGGTGGGCTATAAGTTTTCTAAGTTAACCATTTGGGGAAGTATGTTTTTTTCCCATTCTGCCCGGATTTTCTTTAGGTGTTAATCATCTTAGAACCATCTATACACTTGATGATCCAAATGTTTACTTATTTTGGATGATGTTCAGGTATTGTGGATGATTTTTAAATTTTTGGGTGAGCATTGCTTTCATTTCTGAACTTTTGTAGGTTTTTGCAAGCAATGCTAATTGTCTCTCAAGCTTCCATCTCTCACCTTCTAGACAAAAATATTTCCTCTTCATTTTTTGGGCTCAAGATTATGCCAAATTTCCCTGGAATGGAAAATAAAACACCAGTTTCCACTCTATTTTCCAATGTTGGACAAGTATTTTTAATTTTGTTAATAACTGCTGGTTCAAGTTCTTCAAATATTTCAGAACAAAAGAACCGCCGGTTCTGTGACTTGAAAAAAAAGAGGGTAAAATCAAATTCACATTTGGTCTGGTTGCTTCCAAAACCTCAAAGAATTGTTGAGTTTCATGAAAGAATTGACAATGAACTAATGGTTTTCTGGGCAGTCCGAATTAGACTTTTTCATTCCTTTAAAAAAAATAATAATAATAAATAACTTCATGGACACACATATCAGACAGACCCAGGTAATTGATTTGTTTGAAAACTGAGATTATGCCCCCCCCCCGCCCCTCCCCCCAAGAACCTCCCTGATACCCTGCAAGAGTTGAGTGCAGCTTCTAATACCCGTTAAGATCCCCAACAATCTGGCCACAATGGACCAGCACCCACCACCGCATCGTGAAGGATGAATGGAAAGTGGTTAGGAAACAGTTTTCTGTTCAGTTTCACTTCCCTAGCTAACTGTGGTGGTTAGTTCAGTTGCCTTTTTTTTTTCCTACCTACCTACTAACTACAGTACCAGAATAGTAGGTTCAGCACTTTTATGCCAATTTTTTTTATTTTTTTGAAAAGTAAGGTTTGGTGCTCAAGAAAATAATATTTTGAAAATTCAGCAATTTTTAATGGACAAAATTTTATTTGACACAAGTTTTAAGTTTTCATTCACATTTGTCAATTTCAACTATTTTCATCAGTTCATATGGTTTGTCTTTTTACACCTCAAGTACTTACCCTAATCTTATTTAGGGAAAAGTTTAACAATTTTCATTTGTTTGTGTCAACTTGAATTTTTAAACCCTAATTATTTAACTCTAATTTCTTACTTAGTGTGATACTTCTTGTCTCCTTTATTATTTGTATTTTTATGATTTTTTTAGTATAATTGTTGCTTGCGTGAAGTTCGTGCAATGGCCAAGAAACAACAATATTTAAATTGTAGAATTTTCATTTCCATCATAGAGGAAATGGAGATTAATAGAAAGAGAGATTTTGCAAGGTTGAGGGAGAGATTGAAACACAATCAAAAGAAGGAGATTTTCAAGTGAGCGATGACAAGGCCCAAGAAGGAAACAAAAGTAGTCTTGTTCAAGCCAAAGATTGAATCAATTCCATCAACTAAAAAGGTTAGAGGTTCGTACACAAATTGGTTCACCCTCTCCCTTTGGCCACTTATTTATGGTGTTATAAAATAACACTGAAACATTTCTAGTATTTTGAAGTACTTGGGGGCAACATACAGAAAGCCATAAAATGTAGGTGGTGTTTATGATCATTTATCAAGGGGTTATTTAGTTGAGTGGTTTCATCCTAATGGAGAATTCAAGGAGAATTACAAGCACTATGTAAAGCTTGGCACTATTGTTGCCAAATTTGCACAACATTCTTCTATCTTGGATGCACACCCTATTCTTAAGGAGGAAATTTGTAAGGTGTTGAAGAAACACATGGCAACAAGACAACCTTTGTCCATTAATTGCATTCAGCCTTAATTTGATCAAAGTAATTATCTTCAAATGAACACCTCAACTTTTTGAAAAAACCCCCATGACTACATTTCATGTTTTTTATGCATGGACAAAAAGTTTCATAAAAAGCCAATTCAATTGGAGCTATCATGTTTCATTAGATATAACAGCTGACAAATTACCAAAAGATTATGAGCTACAAAGGAAAGTTATGGGACAATGATGTGTTTACTTGGTTATGATTCACAACATCCCTCAAGAATTAGTTGTGAACACAAATAAAATTGGAATGCACATTGTTCCTATAAGTGGCACTAAGACATGGGAAACAAAAGGTTTTCAACATGTGAATGTCCATGGTATGGAAAATAAACACCAAGTTACTATGGTAGTATTTTCAACTACTAATGGCAATGTTTACCATTCCAAGTGATTTTTCAAATGACCACATCACACAACCTACCACCATTGAATGTTGGTTGAATTACACGTGTTAATTATGGCTGGCATTTCACCTTCAACCATAATCACTAATTTACCTTGGAAACTTGCAAGGAGTTTGTGAACATTATTCTATCACCCTATAAGGCTTCACAAATTGAACTCTTATACCTTATAACAAATCAAGAAATGATCTGACTCATTAATGACTAGAGTGTCCACATTAGCAAAAAAATTTGATATTAGATGAAGCATTTACCAACCACCAAATGTGATACTTCAACGTCCACTCAAACATGCATTTTGCTAATAATTCAACAAGTACATTCTCAAAAAAGACTTGATTTGAAAAAGAAATGAACATCCAAAGTTTTGCAATAGGAAGAGTCCCAGTTTTGGGACTCCAAGGGAAAAGTAACATTTGGATGTAATCCCCGTAGAAAAGCACAGAATATACTATGGGGAGGGTAATGATGCCTCCTCCCAAAGGTTATGGGCTGTGTAAAGCTTGTGCTTGAGGATGTCCTTACTCAATCGACTACACCACTTCCATTCAACTTGCACTAACTACCTTTTTTTCTTGGTTGTGCAAGTTGACTTCATCTTGAACTTTTGTTTATGAATTCTTCCTAGTCCCATCCTAGAGCTCCAACATGCCCTCCTACCTCCAAAGTGCTGCGAATTAAGGAATGTGCCCTAATTTTCTCATTTTTTCGATGTTTCGTTTTGGGACCCACATTTGGGTCTCTTAAGGAACTTGGGGGTGCATCACAATCTTAACCCAATTCTTCATTTTTTTTCTTTTAAATGTCCTAACATTTACACAATAGATATATATTTTTGTTTATTTGGTACATGCATAAGTGAATGATATAAATTAGTCATTAAAATAACAAAAGGTGAAAATAGTTATCATTTGTGTTATCAACATCAATGGCCCTTTGGGTTTCCACAATCTTGATTTCAAAAATTCATAACCAGGTAAAAATTAATTCAATCAATTATCTATAAAAGACATAAAGTAAGTTGGCATTTGAAATATTTTAAAACATAAACATCTAAGAAAATTTCTCAAAGAATAAATTTCTTTTGTGTTCCTAATAAAAAAATCCCTTCCTATTACATTCTTGAAATTTTTTCCTTATGCATTCATTTTTCAAATCAAAACACATTTTTTGATAAATTTAATTAAATTTTTGAATTCTGCGTGACTTGGGTAACCTTTTGATAAATAATTTGGATTGAAAGTTTTCATTATGTGAGTCCTATATTGTTCTAAAGTTGGATGGGTTTCAAAAATTTGGGTGTGATGTTCCTAATGGTAACACCTAAAGATAAATTTGCCTAAAATTGAGGCAAAAATATTTGTGAATGTGAAGATTTATTCTAATTGGTAGAGAATGTTGAGCTTGGTGTTATGGCTTTGTTAAAGCGTAAGTCATGCAGTTGATTGCAAATGAGCATGGGATGCGTTGAATAATAAAGGAAACATGGGAGGTAAGAGTGTAAAAAATGTGTACATAATCAAAATGCAATGACAAAACATACATAATTTCTTTGTATTTTGGCATTTTGTCACAATATTTTTCTTAATGTTGACAAGATAATCAAATAACTTTCCAATTTTTTCACCTTTGACTTTTTAAAATATTTTTTGCCAAACCTATTATTTTGGTATGTTAACAACCCACAAGGAGTTTGTTAGTTGGTATGTAGGTAGTAAAAATAATTCTTACCTATGTATATATTATCTATTTACCTACCTAATTACCTATTTTTTATTTATCTGCTAATATATGAGATCTACTTTTTACAAAATTGGTTACCAAGGTGAAACCAAATATTAATTCAATTGAGGTTCATCTACAACTAAGTAATAAGGATCATCCAATGGATGGTGCGTTAGTGGGTGCCGGTACATTATGGCCCCACAATCTAACATTGGTCTTTTATAGATTGTACAATCTCCTCTTTGGAAGAAAAAAAGATTTAAAAAAAATAAATTTATTCCCTTTTTGGTTGAGAAGTGCTCCTCCATAGGTCCCTTCATGCTTTCTCAACATGAGCTTGGCTTGACAAGCTTGCATATATCTCAAAAGCAAGAAAGGACCCATTTGGATTTAGTCCCTATTTCCTAACCTTTCTTCATTACATAAAGAACTTTTATCAATATGTTTTAAATTTTTAAGATTTAAACTTGTTTTTATCACATGTAAATGGGGTTTAATGTAAATTATGTTTTTAAAATACATTATTTTATGATTTTTAAAAGTGAATTCTCAAATAATATACATATTTTGATATGATTTGAAATTGTGATCATCTTCCAAAATGAAATGTAGATTCTAACAAAAGTTCACACACTTTGAAATTTAATATTTATTCGATAATGATTAACACACAACATGTGACACATTAGGGCAACAATAAACACATTTAATAACAAGTTGCCAAAAAAATCATAATTTATATATATATATTTGAGCAAAAGGACTCACAATCTTTTAATAAAATAAAATAAAGATTATCCTAGTACATGGGTTGGTTTGACAATAAAATGCCCAATAATTAACTATTGTTATTATATGTTCAATGATAATAATAATAATAATTCATGATTCGATATTAAAATAATGAAGCTATTGTGCTTGAGAGTTCCATCCAGATTTTTTGCATATAGGCACATATTTTTCAGAACTTTTGAAATTTTCAACAAATAATTACTTAATACCTAGCCATCCTAGTATCTCAGTTAATAATAATCCCATTTACTCCTTTGATTGTGTTTGAACTTAACAATACAATTCAAACTTGAATCGTTGCAAATTACAAGTTGTGCAAACCTTTGAAGCTATCATAGGGCCATGCATTTAGGCAAGGACTATGCATTCACCTTGCTCTATATTATACAACATCTTAACACTACCCTTTTGTTATTGCCAAAAATTTGCCAAATGTGAAATTAAAAATGAAAATGAATTGATTTTTGGTGGTTTCAATTGTCAATTTTTTTGAAAAATAAAAATGAAAATCAATAGTGTTTCAATAAGAAACCAAAAATATAAAGAGATGAATATATTTGTACTTTCATGTATAGTTTATAGTTAGATTTGGCTATTTATCTTGTTATGGATGATCACCACTTTGGCCATATGATCACAAAATTCATTAAAAAACATTGCTTAATGCTACAAGTTGATTGAACCTTAAAAGGTGAGAAATAGGTCATCTTCAAGCACACTTATACAAAATGCTTAATACCTTAGAACTAGATTAAAAGACTAAACACCTTGCATTTAAAAGTTCTAAAAGTAAAGGGAGGTGAATGATTTGTATTTCAAGGATTTATTCTGTTATTTTGCATTTCGCTTTAATATTAGTTCCTATGCAATTCTGGTTTAATTATGTTTTTAACCTTATGTTAAAAAATATAGATTATATTATAGATGAGGAAAATGACATAATCTAAAGTACAATCATGTTTAGTATTAAACAAAAATAATGTAAACTAGTATGGCCCATGTCATTAGCCCAAATGTGACCTTGTTACCCAACTAATTAGGGTGAGGATAGAAATTTTTTTCCCTTGTGTAAATCCCATATATTCTTAATAATGTTCCCCATAATGCTCTCAAAGGGTGTTCCCAAAAGCACCTCACTTTGTTCCATATCCTTTGCCCAAAGTTTCCCCCCAAGTTTTCCCCTTCTCACCTATATAAATGAACCAAAGGGAAGGCACTCTCTCCTCATATATAGAGATTGCTATATTGGTGAGCCTCCAAAGCTTTCAGATTTTTCTTTTTTTGGGTGATGGGCCAATCAAATGACCCATTGCCCCAATAATAAGAAAATTTGGGAGGCAACCCATGTAATGAATAGGAGAGGAGAGGTGAATACATAACCGCATGTATTTTACACTCGTATTTTTGCAAACACTTCCAATACAACGTCAAAAGAGAATAGGTAAACGGGTTCACAAAAAACCCCTTTGAACCCTAAAATCGTAAATGGCGAACTCTTTAGGGTTTAGGGTTTAGAAGGGGAACGTGGTAGCTTTGCAACGGCTGCTCAACGACAATATTGCATATTCGTGCAAGGCGGAAGTCTCTTGTTGGCGGACAGCAAGAGTAGAGCAGGTACCCAAATCTCACAAGTCTGTTGTAACCTTGAAGGATCGGAAAACTTTCACCAGTTTGTGCCGGAAATGGGGAAGCGGAAGAGTTTGAAATCGTCTTCTCCAGTGCCTCCATCTTCGCCGGAACATGAAGCCAACGGCGAGCCGCAAGAATCTAGCAAGGAGGAGGAGGACCGATCCAATGGCAACTCATCATCATCGCCATCCGAAGATAGTGAGTCTGGCTCGGAACCCAGCAGCGACAGCGACTCAGACGAGAGTTCAGGGCCGTCTGAGGTGCCTTCTTCCTTCTTATACTCACCTCTTTTGTGTGTCTCTTGGATTCTTTTTTATTGACGTCTTCTCTGTAAACCTCTCATGACCACTTGCACGCTGTTAGCTACCCCCCTCTCTCCAAGAATCCCTACGACCCCGGTTGCAACAACCATATTTTCAGAAAAATTCAACTCCATCCCCAGAATACGATGCCTATTTTCTAGTGTTTAGAGTTCAGGTTTCAGTCTCGTGGTGAGGGTATATTATTTAGCGTCACTTACCTGAGGAACCTTATTGGAACTGCAGGACATGGTGAATGTTGATTTTGAGTTTTTTGATCCAAGAGTCAGTGATTTTCATGGTGTGAAAACTTTGCTCCGCACATTTCTAGATGATGAGGTATGGGACATTAGCGGGTTTGTGGAGCTTGTATTGGCCCAGACCACAGTTGGGTCTGTGATCAAGGCTGGAGAGGAGGAGGACCCCATTGGAGTCATCTCTGCTCTCAATCTTGCACGTTATCAGGTTCCTCTTTTCTTCCCCATCTTTGTACTACATCTGACCTTAGCTCCCTTTTCAATTCTCGTTGTTCCATTCGAAATGCAGATCTTGAATTTGGACTGTGAACACAAAGGTTGCATCTTTTCACTCTTCAAACTCAAACACTCAGACCTTGCATACATCCTGAACCCCATGCTGTTATACCTGCAAGTATTTTAATGAACTTTAAGCTGAGACCTGAAATTGACCTAGAGAAAGGAGTAGAAATCTGTAGGTCTCAAGGTTTACCTGAATTTTCAAACTGAGACCATAATCCTGACATAGTGCAAGGAGAACAGATCTAGCTCTCAATGCTTGTTTGAGTAACTGTAAACTTTGAACCCTAGAATCAATGTTTGAACCTGGATCTGTAAATTAGACTGTGAGGTTATGTAGCCTCAGGTGCATGAAAATCTAGAGCTACACCTGTTCTGAGCCTTGAACTGTGACAGCTGAAGCTGAATCAAACCTGAACTCTGAGCCCTGGTTGAGAACAGATAAACAAATAAATTGTGGAGATTTGCATAATTCCAGATATGGAAATTGTCTTGTAAGCAGGAATGCAAATGCATGGAGGAGATTCACAAGTTTCTAGAAAGGAAAAGTGTTCAGAAGCCTGAAGCTTGCAACTTGGAGGAGCTTTGGAGCAAGCACTCAAAGGAGGTTGGCCTTCTGTTAAGTGAGCGCCTTGTGAATATTCCCATAGAACTGGCTCCTCCTCTTTACCAAGGCCTGTTTGATGAGGTCTTTTGGGCCACAGAAGATGAGGTGAGAAACACCATCCCCGACTTCAGATACTTGATGAGTTCGATTCAAATTTCCAGTACAACTAGCAGGATAGTTATTATGTTGGTGGAGTGATTTCATTTAGTTTCAAAATAAATGCCTGCTTTTCACCTTGAAATGTTGTGGGGTCTCTTGTGGGTCTTGCTCTGATAGGACATCTGTGCGGGCATGTAATTGCAGCCAACTGGGGAGCTGCAGGAATTTTTCAAATTCAAGTACTATCTGGTTCTTACACGGGTTTTTGAAGCACTCATTAAGGATGAAATTGCACATGAGAATTCTGCACAGAGGAAGGTGAGAAAACTCACAATTTTGCTCAGATTAGCTTGATTTCAAACCTTTGATATACTTCTGCATTATTTTTGTGAATAGTTTGTTCAGAGCAGCATAATCCTGAAGAGTACTAGCTGTATATGCTCTTTGTTGACAGAGACAAAAGCAAGATTCACAAAAAAGTGGAGAGCTTATATACATCAAGCCAGAAGATGAAATTTTGCACAAGGTAGGGTCTACTATGTTCTTGAGAGCTGAACATTATGTTTGTGCCAACATATTTGTATTTTTTAATTTTATTCTACTTGTGAAGAACTGAGATGGTTTGGATTATATCCTTGTATGGGTGAGCCAATTGCAGTAGGACAGTGGCTTTACAACTGAGCAGAATCAGTGTTGTGAGGACATGACTAGTGTAGCCCCACGACATTGCACTTAATATGCCATGGTGGTCTAAACTTGCTCAATCAGTTGCAAATTAGGGTTCACAGTTTCTTTGTAGGCTGCCTGGTCCATTGTGCAACAGGGTCCAACACTGCCTGTGTCTCTTAAAACTCTTGTGGCCAAGTTTCCAGACTCACGATTTTCAAGTAATTTTTGTTATGGCATAACTATCATAGTGATATGCATGGATCTATCATCTTTGGATTAACTGACTGTTGTACTGAACTGTGTGTTTGCCATTGCTTGCCTCAGTTGAGCTCCTGGTCTTTCACATTCCCTGTTTCAGCAGACTCTTTGGCTGCTCACCAGGTCTGTCTTCTTTCTTGTGATTACATTCTTTCTTTATGGAATGATCAATTTCTCTTAGAGACAACTTTGACAGGATTGCCAGGGATATGGTTGCCTCTGCTGGAGGTGATCCTCTGTCAGAAACCCATTGGACCAAGGTTGTTAGGGACTCCTGTAATTTAGGGATCATCCCTGCAAGGACTGCATAAGGAACATGGGACTTGTTGGTTGACCACAGTTCTAGGTTTGCAGAGATTCAGGTCCCAAGGGTTTAGGGTGTAGGATCCCAAGATTGAGGATGTGTTCTTGCATGACAGCAAGATTGCATGTGTAGCACTAATCAGTCGGGTTGACTGGTTACATATCTGCCATCTTTTCCCTAACCTTCTTAGGTTTGTGCCAATGAATCACTATTGCAAGCAGACAAAGGGGTTGAGGCAGATGCGGCTTGTAATGGCTGTTGAAGCCAAGCACATTGAAAGCTTCACCACCCAACTTAAGACTCTTGCTCAAGATGAGTAATTCACCTGTTTGCAAGGTCCATTTTCTGCCTTCTCCCAAGATGTCTTCACTTATATGTCATTTGAGCCCGTTAATGATAGTTGCTTTTGCCATCCACAACTGTGGCAAAGTTGGTATTATTACAGGAACTGGTAAGGCCTGTCTTCACCATAAAATTTCGAGCTCAGAGCTTGAATTGTCAATTCAATGAACTTGTTGATTTTGGTGTCAAGGACCATATAGAGAAGTAGAGAATATGATAAGGTGTTCCAAGGGTTCAAGGTAAGAATGTTCAAACATGTTCCGAAGGCTGTTTTTGAGTTTGACAAAGTGTTGGGGATTGCCATCCAGTGTGGACACTTTGACCAAAGTGTTTGTTTTCACAAGGTTGTTTTTGTTGAGATTGTGCAGCTACAGTTATTTAAGATAACATGCCACTGCAGAATCAGCAGGGTGCTTGAGAATTCACTTGTGAATCTATTATCAACCAATAGGAGTGTCTACAAAGCATGACCATCATCTTCATAGGCACTTGGGTGGGCTCGTACAAGAAGGATTTTGAGCACAAGTACCTGTTGGCTTTGTCAACTGTGCTTCAGATCAGAAGTCTCAGAATTTGGACCGAAAAATAGTGCAGGAAACCTGTACCTTTTTCTGCACATTGTGAGTACATTCCCCACCTGCATAGGACACTGTGTCACATAAAGGGTGAAGGCACTATCATGCCACCATTGAGGATCTTGGAGTTCAATCTAGGTTTGTGTGGAAACACAAGACACAGGGCATTGAAATGTAATGTGAGTTTATTGATGGCATTTTTTGCAGAATCATTGTTTGATGAGCATCATTCTTTGTCTTCACCCAGAAATTCCTCCACAGATTTAATCCAATTGCACTTAAAGAATATGAAAATTATCTGGGTTTTCTAGGGCCTAAAAAATTGTGTGTGGCCAAGGTGTCATGTCATTTTAGCCATACTACAAATGTCCATTTCCTATATCCTTGATCGGGTTTTACTACTCAGGGGCAGATTTGAAGATTTAAGAATTCTGTTTTTCAGAAGGACAGGGACACAGCTCCAACACGACTGTGGGATAATTTAATTAATTTTGAGAATCCCATGTCAAAAGAATTGAATAGTCTGAAATATTCCCAAAGATTCTCTACTTTACCTTAAAAAAAATTTTGTTGTTTGAATAAAAAACAAAAAATCTTTGTGAAAATTTCAGCATTTTTACAAATATTGTAATTGATGTTGAAGCTGCCAAGGTACTTACTAATATATCTGAAAAGTACTTTGCTGAAAGCTTCACAGTGAACAAGAATTTTTGGCTGTGACAAAGAAATTCACTATGTATGGAAAGATTGTTTCTTCCAGCTAGAAAGTGTCTGAGATGTAAATCCAGACCTGTTTGTGTACTAAGGTAAAAAAAAAAGGGGTGTGTCACACTATGGCCTTGCCATTTACATTAAAATTAAGGCAAAAGAAGAATTATGGAAATTATAATATTTCACCATGCAAAAGTATAGTCTCCAAAAACAATCCTCTAAAAGAAACCAAAATCCTTCAAGATATCATAACTCTATAACTAATCTCAAGTTTCAACACAAGCCAAAATATCATCTTTCGAAAATCCTCATATAAGAATAGACCTATTATTATTACCTAGGGGCCAAAACCCCTTAAGCTACTATATTCTATAATGAATCTAAACACAATATCCTTGCCTTGGTAGGCAAGCCCAACAACAAATGCATACCTATACTTTTGCAATTAATTATAAAGCTTACTTTGTTATTTATTTGTTGACTTCTGAAAATATCATTCCCATATATTATGTTATTCAAAATAGTACCTTAAGATATCTGTATTCACATCTGTAAACAAATTATACAATTCTGAAACTCAATTTTAGTTTCAAGTCACAAGTTCATCACTTGTCCACTCACAATTCATCAAAGAGCAACTCTGATGTCAAAAGCCATTGCAAGCTAACCTTCTCCCCAATTCAATTGTTGCGGAGGAAGGGACTCTAATTGATTCTGATGTGATTCTGAGTTGTGAAGGGTTGTAGAAGGGTCCCCAGGTGGACAAGGACTCTAGAGCTTATCGGCACACTATGCATACTATGCACATGCATAATTGGCCAAATTCACCAGCACCTATGCCCAAGTTTGGTCCGGTTTTTTTGTTGGCTACCAATGATGTAGGAAACCAACTATAGTAGCCTAGGGTCAGTTCCACATTGACAAAATGAATTTTATTTTATTTTTCAAAAAATGACTTCGTTTTTTAGTTTTGAAATTATATGGTTTTCCATTATCTACTATAATATTGTGATGTGAGTAATGAAATTATTCACATTGTAGCCTATGGTAATTATGATGATTGTCAACATGTTAACTTCATATTTTCACAAAATTCCACTTCACTATTTTGAGGATTATTTAATGATGAAACTAACCTTCCAATAAGGAATTTGCCTTTTAACCATTTCTTGCTCGTTGATGGAAGCATGTTTTTTCAATGATGGTAGCCATAAATTTCACCTTAAGCTTTGGGAGTTTAGAGCTGCCCCCCACCCCCTCCCGCCCTTTTGCCAGACTCCCCATTTGCAAATGAATCTCTTGTCACCACCATCTTGAGTTGCTATAAGTTTTTGTTTTTGGCCTCCTTTCTCCAATGTTGTACAATGTAAATCTGCTATTGTTCTTGGTCAAGTACTTGACGCTTCAATAATTGGGGATCCTCCAAATGTTACTAGAGAGGGATACAGACTTTGCAAATATTGAAATTATTTTATTAGATTCCTGTTATACTTTAATGCATTGTAATAACTTACAGCAGGCATGAATTTCAAGAAATCTGTGTGTTTTAAACTTAATGGAAGTATTTTTGAGTGGAGAGCTTATCTTGTCTACTCTCATGTCTTCTTCCATGATATTTTATGTAGGGAGATAAAGCAATGGGCCATCAGTGTATATGGGTGGGTAGCTAATAGAGGTCGAGGTAAATGGGAGTACATATTGTGAAATGCGAGTAGGATTCAAATGTGTAATTGTGGAGGAAGATGTTAAATCAGGCAGGTGCTTTGCCTTTTTTGTTTAATCTGGCTGCCCAACCTAAAGGACAGAAGCTGTTGCCTATGAATAATTAGGGTCAAATACCATTCTGCCCAGTTTGGTGCATGTTTGAAAATTGTCTTGCCCAACCGGGCTCACCAAATTTCGTCACAGTCATCACACCAGATAGAATGTCATCTAGCCCCAACCCTTCCATATTTGAAGGCCCCACATGTTATGCATCTGTTTGTGTCTCATGGAGCAAATATGAATTGCTTGACTCAGCTACCATACATATAACCACATGTAGGTAGAAGAGCAGATCAACCCTTGTTTGAACTTTGAACCAACCATGCAAGGATGAATCAAACAAGAAAAACTAACCTTTCAAATAGAAAATGTTTCTGTTTGATTCATCCTACAAACACTTAACTTTTAAAATGGTAAATGTTAAAATCTTGAGCTTGCTTCTTCTTTTAATAATACACACTCGCCTACTACCATAGATATATAGCAAGTTTGGTTTGAAATGTTTCTAAAATAAAATGCCAGAAAATTTGGAAAAATATAAGGTCAATTTGTCAACCTTTTTTAAAAATTTATTAAAATGCCAAAATACAAGGAAATTCCTCAAGGGCTGAATACAAACTGCATCCAAAAGTTGTCTTGCCACCCCTTTGTTTCTTTGACACCTCACAAATCTCATCCAGGATAAGAGTCCAAGATAGGGCAATGTTGTGCATATTTCTGATTTGGCAACTTGGCACTACCAAACTCTACACAACACTTGTAGCTCTCCTTGAGATCTCCACTAGGATGAAACAACATGCTTAGAGAATTCTTTGACAAATGATCATGAACATTATTTCACTCTCTTGGTTTTCTATGTGATGCTCTCAAATAGTTCCAAGCCCTTTAAACATTTTGGTGTTATTTCATAGCAACATTAAAACAGTAGGCCAAGGTGAAGGAAACAAATTTGTGTAAGGGCCTCAAACCTTCTTGATCAATGGCTTCATTGGCTCAATCTTAAGCTTGAACATGGCTGCTTGTATCTCCTTCACGGGCCTCTCTATTGATTGCTTGAAATTTCCTTCTTGGGCAATCCTTGCTTCTTTTCCAATCTTTTATTCAAGCTTACATAATCTCCATCTCTTCTTTGTTTATGGGAGTGAAAAACTCATAATCTAAATGTTGTTGTTTAACCTTAACAAGGTCATCGGTTGAAGGATTTCCAAGAATGTGAAGTTGATATCAAAAACCTGCAACTAATAGCAAGGCTAAACTAGATTAAAGAATCAAGCCCATTGCGAATGCAACCTTAAAGGAAAAACCAACTTTAAGACACTTAATCTTGATAATGCAAGTGTTAATGCACTATTGATGTAATAGTAGCAAGTTTGGATAAGGCCCCAAAACCATAATGGTAGGTGGACTTAAGTGTTTTTAGGCAAGTCATTGGAAACAATGATATGGTTAGCCAATTACAAAAACCATTATATCCTTCTATTGTGCCATTGATAGCATTTTCTATGTATTGGGATTCAAGAAAAACATGTTGTCTTTAAGGTCCATTCAACTTAAAGCTTATGTCGAATTGTGTTTAATGACAAACAAAGCTTAATGATATGTAAAAATTGTCATAAACTTGTTGCTTTTGCCACTTGTATGTTGAAAGGCTTGTACAAATTACAATTGTGACATGTACCTAATTTTATGGAAGTTTACAACATGAAACTAGCATTGCTTAGTAATCTTTTGGCAACTACCAAAATTTGGCATAAACACCTAAGTTACCTAAATTACCATAGTTTGCATTTTTTGACATCAAACAACATGGTTAGTGAAATTCTTATTATTTCAATGATTTTCAATGTTTACAAAACATGCCAACTCAAGAAGCCGCACCATAAATAGTTTCCAAATAATCAAACTTGTGCAATAGCTATAAACAAGTCAATTTTCATTTAAAACTCTTGTTAGTTGATCCTACTTTATGACCTTGGTAGATGACTACTCTTGTAAGGTTTGGCTTTTCTTTCTTGAGAGAAAAAATGAAAACTTAAACAAATTCAAAAAATTTAGAAAGTTTACATGACACCCAATCAAGATTCTTCGTTTAAATCATTGGAGGTGGGGGGGGGGGAGGGGAGATTGTCATGCTAGGTTTAATTCTTATTGTCAAGAAGTAAAAATCAAATGTTAATTGATCCAACCTATAACCTTTAACACATGGAATAACAAAGTATTTGAATAGGTATTTAGTGGAGGAAGCTCAATCAATGATGATAGAAACATAGAGTTTAAACCATTTTGGGCAAAGGCAATGAAAATTATAGCTTACATTTTGAACCCGTTTTACAAAATCAAAAAATAGATTATTCCCAAAAAGCTTTTCTCTAATGTTAAGCCAAATTTGAATCACATGAAGGTCTTTAGATGAAAAGTATATGTCCATGTACCTAAAAGAAACCAATAAATTTCGACCCAATTCCTTTGAAACATCATGGCAAGGTATAATGAAAATTCTAAAGCATGCCAAGTCTATGACCTTAAATGCAAGAAAATAATCAAATTAGCGAAAATTAAAATTTTAATGAGTTTTCATGTTTAAGCCTTGAAATAATTCCATTAAAACCTCTACGTCTAGTTGTTCATGATAGTCACCTTATATAGATGAATCTATAATCCAAAAGGGGCTAAACCTATTATATTTTTGCATAGTCAATCTCTGTTACATAAAACATCTTTATTATCTCCAAATCAATCTCAATTTGTAAAACTACTTTTTGAATCCCTAGAAAATAACGAGCAACATTCTTTTGTCCAAATAACAACACTCATCATTTTGTTGCGTGTGGATTTGAACAACATGAAGGCATAAATTTTGAGGAAACATTTGTGCCAATGGTTAAATGGAATATGATGTAGTCAATATAATTACCTTGGTTGTCCACCTTGATGTAAAGATTGTATTCTTGAAGGGAGACCTCAAGGAGGAGGTCCACTGACATAATCAGAGGGATATGCAATTCCAAGGCAAGAAATCAAAGTATGTCACCTAGTGAAAACTTTGTGTGGACTTTGCTAGACTCCTAGAGCCTAGTATGAAAATTTTAATCTTTGATTTAAAGATTGAGGCTTTATATGAAACAATGCAAATCACGATCTTTATTACATTAAAAAAAAAAAACAAGTAACAATCTTGATTTTGTATGTCAATGATTTGCTAATTATAGGAAATCACACATGAGGCATATCAAGTGTCTCAAGTATCAACTAGAGGCTTAATTCCAAATGATTGATCTAGGTTGCTTGAAATTCTACCTAGGAATTCAAAAAATTAGTCTTGATAGAGGCATTTTCATGTGTCAAAGATTGCATGCAAATATCCTTGAACAATTTTGCATGAATGACTATAACCCTACTCAAACTCCATTACCTAAAGGCTTCAAGATTGGCAAAAAAAAGAAACATCTAAACCAATTGTTCCTGTTGTCTTTCATTAAATAGTAGAAAGTTGATATACCTTATGAATACTCACCCATACATTTTATTTATTGTGATTATTATAAGTTGATACATGAATGCACTTCGGAATATCCATCTCAAAATAGTTAGACATTGTCAAGATACATTACAAGAACTCATGATTTTGGAATTTTTCATGAAGCATGAAATATAAATCTTCTACACATATTTATTGACATAGATTGGGTAGGTGATTGTGAAGAATGAAAATCAACATCAAGCTATTTTTTCAACTAGGCAATGGACCAATGATGTGGAATTATGGTAAGCAACCTACTCTTGCATTGTCCTTGACAAAAGCAAAATATTGGGTCTTAACAAATGGGGCAAAAAAAATTCAACATGGTTACAATACCTTCTTCATGGACTTGGAATGTTATAAAACTAGACCATTACTATTCACACAGACAATCAAAATCATATAAAAACCATGAAAAAACCCTATTTTTATATTTATACAAAGCACATAGACTTTTGCACCATTACTTCATTCAAGAAAAACCTTTAATAGGTAAAGTAGATATATATTAAACATGTATAGATACATGAAACCAACTTGCCAACATCTTGACCAAGTCATTGGGAAATTTTAATCTTCAAAAATTTAGAAGCATGATAAGGTTTCAAGATTTGTAGATCATTCAAATTATGTGCAAGTTCTAGTTGTTGACATTTTGAATTCATCCACTAATTTCCTTAATTAAAGTAGAATGTGAAAGGGGATGTTAATACACACTCACCTAAGTTAATATATTTTGCATGTGAATGTTATGTGATCCTTCAACCATAATCTTTTTGCTATTATCTTGCCATGCTATACAATTAACATGTAATTCCTTAATTAATAATATATTTTAATTATTTTATCTTGCTAAGTTGCACCCCTTTCTATTTAATCACCATGTTGTTTTGTATTTCTATTGGTATTTTAGACCACTCGTAATTATCATTGAATTCTATCTTAATATTGCATTTTTAGTTTTTTCACATCTTTTTAAAAAATCGTTTGGGAGTTATTAACAACTTTTTAGGGAAAAAAAAGAAAAAAAATGGGTCATAAAATACAAATATTTTGAAAACATTCTTTTTAAAGTTATGGAAGACAATTTTAATCCAATTGACCCAAGTGGCCCAACAATGTTTTGATGGTACGGAATCAATGGCACATCTATCTATCAAGGAAGATTGTTTGTTTGTGTTGTTTGTCATGTTGAAATCTCCCAAACCATGGTGCCCCTTGCCACAAACTTGGCACTATTGAAAGATCTTCAATAAGTAAAGGTGCACCAAGGTGGGTTCATAATGTTTAAACCCATGATGTGTGGGAGGTATTGAATATTGAATTATTTAAAAAAAGAAATTCAACAAAAAAATTTTTAAAAAATTCTTGGAATTCATACTTGAACCTAGTCATCTTCCAATTAAAAAAAGGTAGTTTTTGTGTTTTGTTTGTCAAGTTGAAATCTCCCAAACCATGGGGCCCCTAAGCTAAAGTCTTGGTTCCATTGGAAAGCCTTTGATGATGAGGTTGTATGAAGGCAAGATCATAATGCTAAAACCTACAATATACATGAGTTATTGAAATTTGAATATTTTTTTGTCATTGAATTCTTTTTTTAATACAAAATTTGAATTTCTAGAGGAATTGGGGGTGTGCTCTTGATACCATCAATGAGTATGGGTGCACCAAAGTGGCTTCATACTTTTCAAACCCATGGTATGGGAATTATTGCATTTCGAGTATTGTTTGTCACTAGAAATTTAATAAAAATCACAAACCAATTAATAAAGAAATTATATTTTATGGTTCAACAACACATATACTTTGCAAAAATACATTATAATATGTGTTCAATGGCTTGGGGCAAGCATTAGTACATGTATTAATAAAGTTAGTTTTTTGTTTTGTTTTGTCAAATTTGAGATCTCCCAAAACACAATTCCCCTTGTGCATTTTGTATTATTGGAAAGCCTTTAACAAGTAGGAGTGCATCAAGGTGGTTTCCAACCCTCAGTGAATAGGACTAGTGCACCAAGGTGGTCTCATAATGTTTATAACATAGAAGTTATTGAATACCTATTTGAAAAAAAATATAATTTGGAATTGAATAAAATAAAAAATAAGGAATTTGGAATTCAATAATGGTATTTGTGGAAGTCAAGCCTTTCATGAAAATGGTTTTATGGAGGAATTTTTTAAATTTTTAGGTAGGAGGTGCATGAGATATTGAATATTGAGTAGCTTTGTCATTTAAAATTCAATAGAATAAAAAATCGTCAATTTCGACTGAAAATTGAAATTTAGACCTAGTTTTCAAAAATTGAACAAAATTCTTTTCAAAATTCATTCAATATTACAACATATGTGTTCAAAAACACATGCCACATTTTAGGGAATTTTTGAATTTTTATGATTTAAAAATGCATATAGTTTGTAAAAATTGTTACAATATGTGTTCAATTGCACAACCCACACTAATACATATAATGTATAAAATCAATTTCCCTCTCAATCAATATGCTTGTTGCATTTGTAGATGGGCATCATATTGCTTAGATCTATTCAAACACAACTTGTTATTTTTATTCATGCATGGATCTTACTATAAAAATTGTTATATAATATGGGACATGGTATTATGTGAAATTGCAAAAGGTTTGTGACCATATTTGCATATACAAACTACTTGTGCATCAACTTAAAACTTTTAAGTGACAATGAAAGGGATGAACTTGAAGAACAAGATGGTGTTGTGAACATTCATTGGATTAATTCCATGGACGGTGGTGTGTTTCATATAGTAGAGTGTTTTGGGGGGTTCAAATGAACCTAGATATCCATTAGTTTAAACAAATGTGAAAAAAACTCATTTTGGGTGTAAGCAAGATAAAGTGAACAACTTGATTACCTTGTCAAAATTGGAACAAGTAGATTTAAAATGGTAACAAAACCCATTATAGAATTGTGGAACATTGAATGTTTTCATTTCAATGATTAAATATAATATATGGTTACACTAATGTGCATTGATTTTCATATTTGAAATTGTAAAAGTAGGTTTCAAGTAGGTTTTTCAAAATACAAGTAGCTTTTGATGTTTACTTTTCATTATGGGCTTTTGGTTTCAAGTAGGTGAAAGTAAGTTCTTACAAAAAGGAAATAGTTTTTTTTTTGGATGACTTGCTAAAACATATGTTGATCTTCATTTCCTAATTTATAACATATCAATTTCATTATTTTTCTAACCAAAAAGTAGGGTTGAACACATATTTTCAAAGTTGGTTTCATATGTATTTTTTATCTATTTTAAAAAATTCATTTGCTTTTAATTTTTTTAGAATTAGAATTTATAAACTTAATAGAGCAAACTAATGCTACTTGGCACATACTTTCACCTAATTTGATGCTACTTTATGGTAATTATATGAATAACGCAAGGTTAAAATGGGAACGTCTACTATTTATGTATACCTTATCTTGCTTTGACCCTTTAGTCAATGTAATGTGGAAGAACATGCAAGAGCACAGAGGAGAGACTATCAACCATTACAACTTATCTTATAAATTTGTGTTTGATTTAGGCAACAAAACAATATGCCTTAAATGGTGTTGCACAATGTGGATGATGGTTTCAACAATTCTATTGTATCAATGAGATTTTGGCTTTGAACCATGCTCTTGCATATGTAAGTGCACATATAAGATTTGACAAGTACAAAAATGAATATTTCTTGTTTCTAGGTGAATATACAAAAAAGATTATTGTATTGTGTTAAATTTTGAATCATGTTCCATCTTATATCGAGAGTGATGCAAATTTGTTGAAAGCTTTTAAAACAAATCATTCCATCCTTAGCCAATATATGCATTAGTATGAATACAATTTTAAATTATCAATGCTTCCATAACTATTGTATTACACAATGAATGTTGATAACTACTAAATCCATATTAGCTTGATGTCCTATATTGGAATGAATGTTTTGTAGTGGCAATAGAACTAACAAAAAGGCATTATCTTCTCTCTTTTTTTTGCTATAAACAAACAAAATAAATGTTGGAAACAAATTTGGCCAATACATGTTTTTAATGCATTTGAACAAATTTGGCTATAAAAAAAATTAAAGTGTGAAAGTATACACCTAAGTAATCGTCTATATTGTTGGCTACTATTTGAACCTAATGTAAAATCAGGCGATTCTTCTCTGAAACTTGGTGAGTTGAAACATTTATCTCTTGCATTTAAACAAAATCACCAACTGGTGAAATTCAGCTAAAAAAAAGTTGCTAGCTAAGATGAAGTGCGTGGAAGTTCTATAACACTAATTTATACCCTCACTATGCTAGAAAGGCGTTCGCTGGCAATCAAAATTGGCATGCACACATGATAGATGATTATCAGGATACTTATGAGGAAGCCAATGCATAATAACATCATGAAAAAAACCTACTAATCCAAAATTGATGCAGTAAAGTAGGGATGAATAGTTTTTGTAGATCACTCTATAGTTTTCTCCTTTGTACTTGAAAGCCAAAAACTCCCCACACCAGAAGTGGATGCTTTTGTCAATTGAAGGGAACCTTCCACCATTTCACATGCAAATCTTCTACCATTCAAGTAAATGACATGTTTTGTACTTTATGCTGGCAAAGGTCTCAACTTCTCTCCCTGAATTTGAGGGTCCATAGCTTCAAACATATATGTAGGCCCAGAAATTAGGGGAGGTAGGGGGAGGAGGCCCAGGAGAGCAAAACAAAATTAGGGTTTGTCTGTGGGCCTCCACTAACTACCCTAATTTTGCCTGCTCATGCAAGCCTCCCTTAACTCCCCTCTCATATTTGGGCCTACACACTTGAGGCTATGGACCCTCATCAAATCAGAGGGGGGGAGGTCCTGGGGGAGGTCCTGGGGGGAGCAGGCTTTCCTCTATACATATTCATTTTCAGACATGAATATCCTTTTTTGTTTTATATTTCCTTTTTCTTTTGCAAGTTTGCAGTAAATACATGGGGGGCACAGGATCTGGTGCAGTGCAGTCCCCTTGGAATGGCATCAAAACGTGCAGAATGAAAGCACCAGATATGGCAGTAGTGCAGTGTAAGGAGTACCTAGTAGCCTAGTAGTAAGTACTTAACTCCCACCAGTTTCATATCAACAAAAAGGGGTTCAAACTTCATGTGTGTGCACTGATGCTGCTGGTTCAAGGGGGATGATGATGACGATGTACGATTCCTCCGTAACTGGACACACAAATCACCGGCCACCCTAATTGTTGGGAAGTTCAGGACATTCCATTAAAAGGGAGGAAGGAGGTATGTATGTTTGAGAATAATTTTTTGCCTTTTTCTCAATCAAAGAATGAATGTTTCCTGGCACTTGATAATTTTGCCAGAAGGAAAGAATGGGATGGGATGGGCAGGTGGAGAGCTTGGGTATCATCCTCAACTACTGTTTTTTTTTGGGTTCAAAATCACAACAACACCCATACCTTTAAACTCATCATTCCATATTTCAATATTTCAGGAAGACTTTTATTCTCCAACCTTTTTAACAGGTCCCCTGACTCACTTACTCACTGACATAGGTCCAGCAAAAACTTGGAGACAAAGCCCAAAGACTAGTATTACAAGACTACTAAACCTGCTACTGATAATAGGGGGCACTTCTTTGCTGAATATTTATTTATTTATTTAAGAAAATAAAGTTTGACAGTTTTGATTTTTTATTTATTTTCTAAAAAATTTAACAGTTGAGGAATAAGTAAGAAAAAAGTACACCTTGTGTCATGTATTTGTAATAGTAACCCAACAGTTGGGACTATTAACAATTTTACACAAATTCGGAGTTCAATTCTCAACAATTTAGGGTAAAAAAATTTATAGTATTTTTTTTTTCCTTTTTTGGGCTACACCTTCTGTGAATTATTTAATGTGGAACATCAGTTGCAGTACGGTCATATAGGTCTTGGGATAATTAGATAACTCAAGTCATGACAATTCATGGGTGACTAACATGATCAGATGCTATCCATGTCTAGACATGTAGGAATCCAGCTAAATTTTTTCTATCCTCTCTCAAGTTGTTAATCCATCTCTCCTTGACCGTGTTGGAAAATCATGCTCTTTAAGGTGCAAAACCCAATGGTGAACTTTGACCCAAACCCAATTCAAGACCTTACAAAAAGCCCGCCCTGTTGCTCATCTTTTTGCACTGAAAGCATGCAACTTTATTATGTCAGCTATCACATGCTCACCGGCCTAAAAAACCAGGATGCCCAATGCCCACCCCAAAGGCACAATTTTGTAGTTCACAACTTCCACAGTACCTACCTACATGCAGAGGTATATCTCTGGCTCTCGTTTGTCATTGCACTTTCTTTGAAGCTCCTTCTTCACTTGCTGAACAGTGCAGCAAGAATCCAGATCACTAGGCTAGTGTGCCCCAGCTTTCAGCTCCAAAGTGCTAACCACTGATGGATGACATTGGGGCCGGGGGGGGCGGGGGCCTTTTATAGCATTATCTTGAGACAAAGCCAGGCTTTGGCTGGTTTGCTTTGCATATTTCACTGCATATGAAAGGACGGTGGACATCTGTAGAGGCTATATGGTCACAAATACACCATAGTAAGTATTGTTTTCTCTTTGAGATTAAAAGGGTTCTTGATTCACATGGGTCCTTGTATAGGGTTTAGGGTTCCCAGGAATGTGCTGAAGGTTGGAATAACATAACAGAGTGGAGGGAGTAAGCTATGAATGGCATGACATTGCATTGTGAGATCTGCATGACCTAATGTGGATTTCCAGGCTTTATAATCATACAACTATTGATAACTACACACTTTCCAGACATGGCATCCATCAGTGCTCCTTAACCCACTTGTCAATCTCCCATTGACGCTTTCTAACACTTGTTACATGTTGAGCCTGATGTAGTTAGTTATGTGTCAGTTGTTGTTTGTTTTGCTAATACTTTCTCAAACACTTAAGCTAGCATCAGTTTGGCCCATACCCATGCACTTCCTCCCAAGCTGTACTCACTTATGAACCCCCCACTACTTCAACGTGGAAAGCAAGGATTAATTTTGTGCACCTTGAAGCTTGAACCCATCAAAAGACAAAAACTTAGTAGAGTTTGTGAAGAAATGTGAAGGCGTGCAGGTATGCAGCACCACAAGCCCATGGAGGTTGGAGACAACCCAAAGTATTAGAGAATTCATCACATTACCCCAAACTGGGCGGCGAGCTGCCAGTGTTCACTGTACTCTGTACACACATGCCTTACAAAAAAAAACCCCAAAAAAGAACTGCATGGGAAAAGTCTCCTTTCTAGTAGTACCTGACAGACATGGCCTGGCAGAATTGTTCGTTATGCAAGAGAAAAGGCCAGCTTAACACACGAGTCTTGTGTCACAGAATTTGCAGAGTCTAATAAGGTGGCATGAACGAAGAAATGGGTGGGATCCCAAGGACTTGTAAAATCAGGACTCACATCAAACCCCTTGGATAGCATCAATTTCAATTTTGGTAGGAAAGTGCAAAGAAGTGGCCTTGATCTTACTTCCAAAAAGCGACAGAATAAATCCTGCAAAAGTGGCCATTGACCATGTACATTCTTCAGCCATCAGGCACTCCATCACTAATTCAAATTACGTGTCCTCAAGATTCTGTCTTGCAACAGGGCTGGTGAATCAGAAAGGAACTGTTGATGTGTGTTGGTGTGTGTGTGTGTGTTTTTGCCCTAGCTGGATGGAGATCAGACCCAATGTGGTTGGTAAGGCCCTAGGGGGAGCCCCTTACCAGAATAACGGGCCCTCCCATGGCAGCGTTGCTACTAAATGAGCGTGTAAGCATGAGTGATGAGCCTGTGAGCATGACGGTGAGCCTGCGAGCACAAGTTCATTAACCAAAGAACTTTTCCTTTTGAAATATTCTTGTCACACATGCAAAATATTGTTGCCACATGGATAAAATATTCTTTCCACTTGGCAAATGTTTTTGATTATGTGATGAAAACTTCTCACCACATTAGATGGACATTCCATTAATTTTCAAAAAAGATTTCATGAAATTGTGTTGGTGGTTTAGCACATGGGCATTGTAACTAATTTTTATTACACGTAATCGATTCAAAATTTCCTTTTCACATAAATGATTTCCTATTGTTTCATTTCATATAACAATAATAGATTGTTGATGATCTTAGTTGATGAAAGAGACACCAAAACAATTTTGCAAACACAATTCATTCCAACCAAACATACTTGTATATAGTAACAAAAAAATTTACTGCATTAGATCAATTACTTCCCATACATATGCATTAAAATTAATCCTTTTATATACATCTACACTCATTGTCTTACTTAGAAGCTATAGCATGGCTCAACAAATGTTGAACTTCATCCCAACTCCAAGTTGAAAAATCTTCTACTTCTTGACAACACATGACATGTTGCAAGACATAGTATAGGTGTTTACATGAAACCCACTTTCCTCAGCCACCCAATGCACTAAAAGCCATACTAAAAGCACCTAGTGCAAGTTAGAAAATTCTCAATTATAACTTCATATTGCATATTGTTGAGAGGAGCACCAAACTAAATGTTTTAGATTCATCCATATCCAAGTGCAAGAAGCTCCAAGGATGGGAACACAACTTGAAGAAAACAACCACCTTCCCATTGATTAGAATGTGGTTTTGACATCTTGAAAGGGAATGTTCGTCAAACAATCTTACCATTGCATGATGTAGGCCATGACGTTGCATCAATAGGTCAATTGATTGCAACAAAACTTTTCCACACCAAATAAACTTTGAGGAATCATAGGAGGACATTCATTGAGAACAAAACTAGCTTCTTCCATAAATGTAACTTTATCTTGTTTCAAATTCGTGCCCATTTGCACATTCCAAATATCTAGTACAATTGGTTTGCATGCAGCATATTTATGATTGATACCCCCTACACAATGATTCATATCATCAACACAAAACTAGAACTTACGAAGCTTCACCAATGTGCATAGGAAAACATACCAAAAACTTGAGTAAGCTAAAGTGGGAACTTTGTTGAGAATCTTCTTGGATATTATTCATGTTTTGTAGTAAGTTTTTATGGTTTTTTGCAAAGCAAATTGTTAAATGTATGAGGAAGGAGGGCATCATTATATATGCCATTTCCACATGCAACTTCAAAGACATGCACATTTCGATGAAAGAAAACAACATTTTCTAATGGAATATCAATAAAGGACGCCTATTGAAGGTGCACGTGTGACTTTCCAACTTCTACATTGACCCATGCGTGGGAGTAATTACACAATCATGCCTATGCAGATCCTCCTTGGATCATGGAAGCAAATTTACCTTTTGTTTACAAGAGTTGAAGATCTCCTCACTCTCCAAGTGTGGGATCTCATTGTGAAAGAAGATCCAAGGGCATATTTACAAAAAACTTTAGCAAGTGGAATAAGGTCACCAAATTTGCATGTTTTACACATGAAAAGTTCATTTTTGTTAGGTCATTGTCTAGAAGGACCTCCCTTCTTGGATTGGTAATACAAAGTGTTCTACTTGAAAGCTCAAACATAATCATATGACATTGCAGCGTATAAGCAAATTCCCTTTCTCCCAAATTGTTGGGGCTAGATATTGTGCATTTTTTTGGATAGGTTGCAAGTAGGCTTGTCCACAAGCTCTTCCAATCTAAATTTTTGAAATTTGACCTAATACAAATTAGTTCCCTTTTGAAAATAAGTGTGAAAAATTCAATCAACTACTATAAAGTGTGAGAGATTTTTTCCATACCTCCATGAATCCTCCCCATTGTCTAACATGAAAATGCCAAAAATTAAGTCAATTTTCTAATTATTGATGTTCAACTTCATCATGGTGCCGGATAAATACCACCACAATCAAATGGCTACATATTGGAAATTTGCCTCTTTGAAAGATCTAGAATGCTTGTATTCATCACACAAGGCCTTGTGTTATTCTTTCATCTTTAGTTTGATTTGTTGTTTTGTGTGTTTGTCCATAGATTGATTCCAACGAAATGAACAAGTTTGTTCATTGTCTTGCAATGGCACATATGGATCACCAAAAGCGTCAACAATATGCGCCACATTCCAATTCACTTGAGCACTATTGGCCATGAAACCTTTGAACTGTGGAAAAATAACACCATGTTTTGCCATCACCTTGTTCAATTTCCTCCACATAACACATTGAATGTTTGTGTCTTCAAATTACATATTACATCATGGGGAGGTCATTATTTGGATATTTTAGGAAACACTTGAAGCAAAAGGATATGTTTTAATATGTTACAAAATAATGGCATTTTCCTAGCATATTTTAAATATATTCTCAAAATGAATTATTGACACCTTGTTTACATTTTAAATAATTTTAATTTTAACTTTTCAATAAGTTACACATTTTTTTTCTACACACCATTTTTAATAAAATGGAAATGACCTCCCCAAATGTCGCATATGGATATAATCATCACAAATTTCCTCTTCAACCAAGGCTTTGGCTTCCTTGATAACCTCTTTACATTTTTCTTATGTAATAGGGTGTTCATGTGTACTAAGATGAATTGTGGTTCAACTCATATTTACTTACTTGTGAACAACATAATACATTCAAGCCCTACAAGTATTGACACAGGAAGGTACCTTCAAGAAAATCTTGCAAAAGATGGGATCAAGATAATTTTTTTTTTAAAAAGAACTTTAAGGTGAAAGCACACTACGGTGATCCCCTTTGGGGTGTCACATTGTACTACTTTCCAAGGATGTGCATGTTTGAATGTATCCCACCTCAAACTTTTGAAAGATTTTCATAATATTTTTGCATATTATTTTAGAATATAACATAGGCAAGAGATTAGAAAATAAATTATTTCATTTCATTTATAAAGTGGGAGATTGGAGTATATTTGTGGAAATGAACGTAATGTACATGTGTACTCAAAAAACACAAATACATTCCAAAAATAATTTAAAGGATTTTTAGTCTTTATGAAAGTTGAAGGTATATTGAACCATGTCGTTTCACATAATATGAACCATGTTTGGATACCATGTGACTAGTTTGTAAATTTTCATTTCAAAAAATGAGATGCGATAAATGTGTGGTAAATTGAAATTTTGACAAACAATCACATCCACATAAAAGATGACAAGCATAACTAGATGGGTCTTTTTTATTTCATTAAAATTGATTATTTTAATGAATAATGAAGCCCTAAAATTAGTGTAGTCAAAACAAGATTGTGGCCCTATTATACCAATGTATATTATAAATACATTCATGGATCTTTCAATATAGACAATGAAATTTATTATTATTAAAATAATACTACGTAACATTAGTTTTATAAAAATAGTTGTTATAAGGCCCAAAAACCAATTTTGATACCCAAAATTAAATGTACCATGCTTTTGGAACAATTATAATGTATGTACTATAATACTAGACCCAAAACTGCCCCAAAGGGGGTCACCATTTCACCCTTTAATAGAATCCTCACTCCAAGTAGTCTCATTTTCAGTTTTATTAATAACAAAATAAGCACATTAATCATTTTGACAATGCAAGAAACCCATGTAACACACAACACCCTAGTGATGACATTCTTCATTTTGCACATTAAAATTCTTTAAAATTCTTCATTTAGCACCTTGTCAAAACATTCTTGACCCGCGAATGTTTACCAAATTACACTGGTTGATCTATAAAATTT